>Cebus_capucinus_imitator_PRJNA485217_SSR118__coassemble_91_pt1 | contig 66619 bp, 57 predicted proteins | sample Cebus_capucinus_imitator_PRJNA485217_SSR118__metabat2_low_PE_012 | metagenome-assembled genome bin Cebus_capucinus_imitator_PRJNA485217_SSR118
ACCAAACCAAGTTTTAGTTATCCCTAAGATTTCAAATTGCTCCGGACAATACTTAATCAAAAAAGAAATAGGAACTCCCATAACTCCTTTATAATCTGATGGTATTGCATCTGTAAAAGGAACTTCGATGGCATCATAATTATCGTAGTGGGCGTAAGCAGTTTTGCCTTTCAATTCTTTATGCTTAGAAAAACGTAAATTATCAGCCATCGTCATTAGCGGAATAGGTTCATGACGACGACCATGTTCTATACTTGTAAACCAACAAGAATTGCCTAATCGAGTGTAATTGCCTACGTATCCCAATCGTGCCGCTTTTGCTCTGTCTTTCTCATCAATTTTAGCCCCTTTAGGAACACCAAATACCATATCATTTCCGTTTCCTGTTGCACCAAGCCATACTTTATTATCTTTAATCAGTGGGAACAATTCTTTATATGTAATAGCATTCATGTTGCCTATTATGGCAAACTTATTTCCACCCTCCATTATCCATGCCAAGAAATCACGGAACAAGGAAAAAGGCGGATTGGTTATAATGAAGTCCGCCTCATTACGCAAATCGGTGACTTCTTTACTACGGAAATCTCCGTCACCCTCCATATATTCCCATTCAAGGTCATCAATATTAATGCGGCCATCCCCGCTGTGGTCATGGTCAAGAATGAATATCTTCCCTTTCACTTGCGCTTTGGCGGGGTCGAATTGGGGAGCGTCTTGTTCGAATAATGAAGGTTGATAAGGCATTTTGAACTTCTTGCTATCCGGCGCATAGCTGGTAGAAATCAGTTTTTTCAATCCCAACTCATCAAACTTAGCTGCAAAGTATCGGGTGAAGTTACTCCATTCGGGGTCATCGCAAGGCAACAGCACTGTCTTTCCTCTAAATACATCGGAATCGTATTCAAGGTAAGCGTTCATTTCAATCTCAATGTCATGAAACTGTGTATAGAACTCATCGTTCTTTGCTGCCTTAGCTTCTTTTAGATTCGCATTTGCCATATAGTTTATTTTTTTATTTCGTTGGGTATAAGAAGTGTTCGCACATCCACATTCAATATCTCCGCTATCTTGGATAATACAAGTATTGGCGGTTGCACTCTATTCGTGGCATACAGGTTGACCATATTGAAACCTTTGCCAAGCCGTTTAGCCGATTCTGTTTGACTAATGCCTTTCTCAATCAAGACCTTTCTTATCCTATTCATTGCAACATATTCTTAATATGATTGCAAAAATGCATAATTTTATTGGGTGATCAGCAGTCCTGTCAAAAATAAAGTATTACGTTTGTGCCAAACGAGGGCAAAAGGACTTGAAACAAGCAAACTAAAGCAGAGTGCTGCAAATATAACGATTGCTAAATCATTACCTCAAAATCAGGAAACCCACCCAAAGTCCTTATTAAGGCGATAAGAAAAACTTTCCAGAATTACGGAAAAATCAGATATTGCGGTCGTTGGGGTGCGTCAAATAGGTTGTGAAGCACTTCGTTGCTTTTTGAGCTGCCGCCCCTAAGTCTTGCGATAGGGTTGCTGTAGTAGAAGGATTTGTTTGTCTGCATCTTTGTACAAATCTGGTGAGCATTTGCATGGATGAGAGAAGGAGGGTCTGGATATCTGTTTTCTCCCTGGGGCGAGAGCAACGGGATGAGAGCAACATTGGTTGATAGCTGTATATGGCACGGAATGCGTGTACTCATAATATATCAGAAAATTCTTGTGTATGATGGGATGGGAAGCATTACTTTTGTGCGCCTTGGAGTCTGAGGCAACCGAATGGTTCATCTTGGATTTCTTTAGCCCGTGGAAGTGCCTGAGTCGGAGCGGATCGTCCGAAAAAATTAGACTTGCTCGTTACACTATATTATTATGAAAGAATTGGTAGAAAACGGGGGCATACCCCGTTCGGTCTTGTTGGTAATGGCTGTGGTCGCCGGCTTGACGGTGGCCAATATGTATTACAGCCAACCTTTGCTGGAGATGATTCGCGGCAGTTTGGGTGTTACCATGCTGGAGGCGAATATGATCGCCGTTGTCACGCAGGTGGGCTATGCCTGTGGGCTTTTGTTTGTGATACCTTCGGGCGATCTCTATAACCGCAGGCATATCGCGGTCATCTGCATGAGTGTGGCGGCTTTGATGCTGCTGGTCATCGCCCTTTCGCCCTTGGTTTACGTCATTTGGATCGCTTCGTTCCTGTTGGGCGTATGCTCCGTCATTCCGCAGGTGCTGATACCGATGGCGGCGCAGTTCTCGCGTCCCGAGAACAAGAGCCGCAATATGGGCATCCTGCTTTCGGGGCTTCTTTGCGGCATCTTGGGCTCACGCGTTGTCAGCGGTTTTGTGGGCGAATGGTTCGGCTGGCAGGCCATGTTCTATGCCGCCGCTGTGATCATGCTGTTGTGCATGGCACTGACCTTGGCCGTGTTGCCGCAGACAGCCCGCAACTTCAGTGGCAGCTATACACAGCTGATGCATTCCGTGTTCCGCATCTTTTCCACCCATTCTGCCGTCCGTCTGTATTCTATCCGCTCGGCTTGCGGCTTTGGTTCTTTGTTGGCTTTATGGTCTTGTTTAGCCTTCCATTTGGCGCAGCCTCCGTTTAATGCGGGCAGTGACAAGGTGGGCATGCTGGGACTTTGCGGTCTGGCCTCCGCCCTGGCCTGTACAGGTATCGGCCAGTTCCTGCCGCGTTTCGGTTATCATCGTTTCAGCTTGGTGGGCAGTCTCTTGCAAATAGTCGGTTGGGTGGTGGCCTTCTTGATGGGCGATTCCTACTTGGGTCTTGTTCTGGCCATTATCTTGGTGGACGTGGGCGTACAGTTCCATCAGCTGTGCGGGCAGTCTGCTTGTATCGCCGCCATTCCGTCAGCTTCGAGCCGTGTCAGTGCCATCTTCATGACTACTTTCTTCATTGGAGGGTCTGCGGGTACATTCTTCGCCGGATTGGGGTGGAACCACTTCAATTGGGACGGCGTGTCAGGCATCGGCTTGCTGCTGGCGGCTGTGCCTTTGCTCATAACCCTTGTATCGAAAAAGTGAGTTTTTTTGAGCGTTGCAGAAAGGACATAAGCGGACACTGTATGCGAGGTGTCCGCTTATGTCCTTTTTACGGCTCTTTTCAATAGCCTGTACAAACACGGCATGCATTATGTCACTTTATGTTGACATTCCAAGTGGGAAGGCCGTTTAAGGACTGTAAAGTCCCCGAGAAAAACAAAACAGGCGTGCATTTTGACAGGCTATGCCTTAACTTCGCAAACAGTTTGAAACCTGATATTCTGTCTCACTTTAAAATATTTGGATATATGAATAAATTAATAGCGTTTCTGTTTCCGGCTCGTACCTATGATTGCGGAGCCTCTTGGACTTTGCTGGCCTTGCGGATCGTGTTTGGCGGCTTGCTGATGAGTCATGGCTGGGCCAAGCTAATGGCTTTCGGAACGTTGTCACAGGGTTTTCCCGACCCATTGGGTGTCGGACCGCAAGCTTCCCTCTGTCTGGCCATTTTCGGTGAGTTGCTGTGCGGGGCTTCCTTTGTGCTGGGCTTCCTGCACCGCCTGTGCCTGCTGCCTATGATATTCACCATGGGCGTGGCGATATGTGTCATTCACAGCGGGCAACCCTTTGAAGCCCGTGAACTGGCTTTCGCTTATTTCATGGTTTTCATCATAACCTATGTGGCCGGTCCCGGACGCTATTCGGTAGACAGCTTGCTGCGCCGCCGTCTGGTGCGCTGACGGCCGTTGCGAGACCGGAACAGTACAAGCCCCGTACAGGAAATCTCCCTTTGGGAAGAGCCTGTACGGGGCTTGTTGTGAAATGCTGCCGGAGCCTTTACAATTTGCTGATGCGCAGCTTGTAGCTCATGGGCCTGTCAGGAACCCGATAGATGGGTAGCGTGTCTACATCCTGGCCGCATGAGGCGTTGCCGATACCGCGTGTCCAGGCGTCGAGATGGAGTACCGTGTAGGGACGCGCCGGGCACTCCCACGTGTGCGGGGCTTTCATCAGATCCTCGTCCGTATTGTATTGTGCGGAGAAGTTCACGGTGCCTTCCGTCTCTATCTTCAGGCCGAATCCCTTGTCGTCTTTCAACACCAGTTCACGCAGTCCTTCGCGTCCTCCGGAGCTTTGCGGTTTCACCGTATAGTTGGGCAGCTGGCTGACTGTGGTGGAGTAGCGCCCGATGAGCGTACCATCCTTGCGGTCGCAATAGTTCTCCCATGGCCCGTAGGCGTAGTAGTCCACTTGCGACAGGGCCGAGTCGATCATGCAGACCAGACCCGCCCGGCGCAGGTCGGGAGTGTGGGGCGTGAAATGCGCCTCCACATCAACCACTCCCTGCGGGTAGATGGTGTAATCGATGCGGGTGTCGCAGAGCGAGCCCTTGCGGGTAGTGTGTACCAGAATGGCGCCGTCCGCAGGCTTGACTTCTACAGTGCCGGTGGCTTCCAGCCCATTCTCTACATGGGTGAAACGGTCGTTTTCGATCCAGCGGTGGTTGTCGTACAGGAATCCCTGCTTGTCGGCGATCACATTGCGCCCGTCAAAGGACAGGGATGTGAGACGGCCTGTGGCATCGTCAAAGGTGAGCTGCACGCGTTCGTTGCCTACTACGGTCTGTCCGCCTCCGTCCGTTCTCATCATTTGAGGCGCCTTGCGGTCTGCCGTGAGGGTGGTCAGCGGGCCGCGTGGGGTCAGGATATACTGGTGCATGGCCACTTCGTGTCCGGCCTGCGCATAGCTCTGAGCGTCGCGGAAGTATACGTGCAGATCCAGCGTGACCTCATCGGTGGAGAGTGCCTTGCTTCCCTTTATCTTAGGCAGCTTGAGCGTGAGGTCGGCACTGTCACCGGGGGCGATGGCGGGCAGCTTGACCGTCTTGGAGCCTATGGCGCGTCCGCTCTTTTTCAGGGTGTACGTCAGGCTCATCTCATCCAGATTTTGGAAGGCATAGGCGTTGCGCAGCGTGACGGTGGCGGTATGCTTGGCGGAGTTGAGGCTGACAGCTCCGAACTTGACATATTGGTAGGCCGCCTTGACTTCGGCGATCTTGGCGTTGACCTTACGTGTGGCCGGCAGGATGCCGTCAGAGCAGAAGTTGCCTTGGTGCGGGCCGGGGAAGTCATAGCCGGTGTGCATGCGGAAGATGCCTTTCTTCATCTCACGCGGTTCGTAGATGGAGTGGTCCACCCATTCCCAGATGCAGCCGCCGATGGTGGCATTGGAAGCTTCGATCACATCCCAGTATTCCTTGAGGTTGCCGATGGCGTTGCCCATGGCGTGTCCGTATTCGCAGATGAACATGGGCTTGTCAAGGTTGGATGTGTTCTCATGCATCCACTTCATGCCCGGGTACATTTTTGAATAGAAGTCGGAGAAACGTCCGCCGCCGTAGGCTCCCGTGGAGCGCGTGCCCTCGTAATGTACCGGACGGCTGTCCAGTTTCTTGGCGGCATCGTAGCAGTAGCGGAAGTTCTCGCCATTGCCGGCCTCATTGCCCAGACTCCAGAAAATGACGCTCGGATGGTTGCGGTCGCGCAACACCATGCGGTCGATGCGGTCCACGAAGGCCGGAATCCAGGACTTCATGTCTGATATGCTCTGGTTGGCATGGTCTTCGAGGTCGGCCTCGTCTACGGCATACAGGCCATAATAGTCAAACATGGCGTACATCTTGGCGTCGGCAGGGTAGTGGGAGAGACGTATGGTGTTGACGTTGTGCTGTTTCATGAGCAGCACGTCACGGAGCATTTCGTCCGTCGTGATGGCCTTGCCATGGATGGGGGAAGTGTCGTGGCGGTTGACACCCTTGAAGAAGATGCGCTGTCCGTTGACATAGAGCAGCGAGTTCTTCAGTTCCACCTTGCGCATGCCCACCTTGGTGGCAAAAGCCATCTCATCGCGGCCTTGCGCGTCCTGCTGAACGATGTGCAGCGTGTACAGATTGGGCTTCTCCGCACTCCACATATAAGGATGGCAGTTGGGGGCATCGAGGGAGATGTCCTGCGTCTCACCGTTTTCGCCGCTAAACTGCACAAATTTTTCCTGTACCAATTGGCCGGCGGGGTCAAAAAGCTTGGCCCAGACCTTCTTGCCCTTGCCGCTGCCGGCATTGTCGCGGTTGTCGAGCGTGAGGCGCACGTTGACCTTCGCGCACCAGACCCCGTTGTCATAAGGGGTGAGTTCGGTGGTCACGTAATGGTCGCGTACGGCGGCCTGTGGGGTATTGTAGAGATACACGTCACGGAAGATGCCGCCGTAGCGGAACATGTCCTGACATTCGATGTACGAGCCGTCGCTCCATTTGAGCACTTGTACCGCCAGACGGTTCTCGCCCGGACGCAGGTACTTGCTCAGGTCGAACTCCGCCACATTGTTCGCCCCCTGTGTGTAGCCCACATACTGGCCGTTGAGGTAGACGAAGGCTGCGGAGTAGATACCGCTGAAATGGAGAAAGGTGCGGCGGTTTCCCCCCCATCCGTCGGGCAGGGTGAAGGTGCGCACATAAGAGCCGGTGGGGTTGATGCCGTAGTTCTTGCCTCCGTCGTTGAATCCCGGACGGGCCTTGATGAACGGTGGCGTGTTGGAGTGCGGATATTCCACGTTGCAGTAGAGCGGGCGGTCGTAGCCCAGCATCTCCCAGCAGGACGGAACGGGGATGGTGTCCCAGCCGCTCACGTCGTAGCCGTCCTTGTAAAAGTCGGTCGGGCGCTGTGAGGGTTCGGGCACGAAGTTGAATTTCCATGTGCCGTTGAGCAGCAGGTAGCGGTCGTTGGCCGGGGTGTGCCACGGCTGGTTGTAGTATGCCCTGTCGGCAGTCATGGCCGTTTCGGAGGCGTAGGGCATGTAGGTGGCGATGCCCGGTTCCTTGTTCTCGGCGAAGATGGTCTCGTCCTCCCATTTGGGTGACTGGATCTTGGGCTTCTCCACCACCTCGAACGTGAACCACGCAGACTGGTCAGCAGGGTTGAGGGGCACGGCTTTCATCTGTGCCTGTGCGTCAAGCGCGTACATCTTGCCGGCTTTCTGCGGATTGGCCGAGCGCATGATATAGGTTCCCGTATGTCCCTTGACCGGTTCAAAGACGAACTGTGAGTTCTTCCATACGCCGTTTTCTCCGGGCCATTGGGTGAGGTAGTCTATTTGGGGGTTGTCACCGCCATCGTCCAGATCAGTCGCGTAAAATGCTCCTTCCACCACGCGGTTGCTGAATGTGGGCATCTTGACTGTCCAGTACTGCCCCCGGTTGAGGGTTTCGGCTTTCTCGCCGGCGATCCGTGCGCCGTTTTCACCCGAGTCGCCGTTGCCCAATACCAGGTTGTTGTACTTGACGGATCGGATGCGGTAAGTGAGGCCGGCATCGAAGCCCGGCACTTCGGAGGGGGCGATGCTGAACTGTGCGGCCTTGTTGCCCGCCGCTTGGCTCTTGGCGATGAGGATGAGGCTTCCTCCCCGCACGGCTGCGGCCATGTCGGGACGGTTGCTGGGTATGAGAAGAACCCGCCCCCCCTGCTGCTGTTCGATCTTCCACAGTTGGGCCTCATCGGAGCCGTTGTTCTCGCCGGCTTCTACGGCATCGCCTTCGGTGCGCAGTGCCAGATTGCCGCAGAACGGGGCAATGAAGCGCCACGAACCCGATAATTCATTGAGTGTGAAATGCTGGTTTTCCTGCTGCGCCGCAGGCTTTTCCAGCACCACTCGTCCTTGCCTGTCAAGGCCTACTGCCAGACCCTTCTGCGTAAGCAGGCGGTAGAAGGCGCCACGCTGGTAGGTTTGTGCCCCACAGGTGACGGCGGCCACCATGCAAAGCAGGCACAGCGCCAGCTTGCGCATCAGGATGGTTGTGTGATTTGTCATTGGGATGGTATAAGATATTTGTAGAAAAAAATGATTGCGTAGCGAAGATACGTACAAATTCCGGCTTGTGCCCCATCTTCACCCAAGTATATGAAGGACGGGCTTGGGGGTGACAGGCTTTTCCGGGAGCGGGCTGTTTCTTAAAGTTAGACAGGGGGCATCCGTGCCCGGCAGTGCGGCAAGCGGCCGGGACTCCCCTTCCCCCATCCCCGGCTCAATTTCAAGTCTTGAATTATATAAATACAGACTGTATTTTGAATCGGGGCGGTATGTCGGGGAGTTTGGCCTGTTTTCGGGCAAGACGGGCATAAGGCATCTGCCTCCAGTCAGGCTGGATGGGATGGCCGGAAACCTGCTGCGTTTTTTGTTTGACTTTTCAGGTGTTTGCACCGCCTTTATAGAAGGCAAGCTGCGCTTGGCCGTTCGTGCAAGCCCGATTGTGCTTGTCTTGTACTATCTTTGCAGGCGGATAGACGGCGCTTCGGCTGTTCAAGCGGGCTTGGCGGCATAGGGCACTCTCTATAAGAATAATAACCGCTTATATCTGATTCATGAAAAGCACCTTTTCTTCGCCCCTTGCTTCGGGCAAGCCTCATTATGAGCTGCTTGATGGTTTGAGAGGCGTGGCCGCATTGGCCGTTATATGGTTTCACTTCTCGGAGGGCTTCAGCCGGGAGGCTGTTTTCCCCTTCGCCGCACACGGTTTTTTGGCGGTGGACTTCTTCTTCATCCTTTCCGGTTTCGTCATTGGTTACGCCTATGATGACCGTTGGGGCAAGGGGCTGACGATGAAGGATTTTGCCAAACGGCGTCTGATCCGCCTGCATCCTTTGGTCGTCTTCGCCGTATTGCTAGGAGCGGTGAGCTATTTGCTGCAGGGAAGCGTCACCTGGCAGGGGGAGCATGTACCCCTGTGGCGTGTGGGGTTGGCCACCCTGACCAGCCTTTTCATGATTCCTGCGTGGCCGGGGGCTTCGACGGAGGTGCGTGGCTTTGATGAGATGTTCCCCCTGAACGGGCCTATGTGGTCGCTTTTCTTCGAGTATATCGGGAATCTGCTTTACGCCTTGTTGTTGCGCCGTCTTTCTACTCGCTTCTTGGGTGCAGTGGTCGTGCTGGCCGCAGGTGGGTTGGTCGCTGTTGGCCTGCTCAATCCCGATGGTGCAGGCAACTTGGGCGGTGGCTGGTCTCTGGGCGGTTGCGGATTCCTCTACGGCCTGCTGCGCATGATGTTCGCCTATTCGATGGGGCTGTGGCTGGCCCGCATCCACCGTCCCCGGCATATCCGCTATGCCTTTGCCATCAGTGCGTTGGCTCTGATAGCCTTGCTGGCCGTTCCCCGGTTTGCGTCGGGGTATGAGCCGGTTCCTGTCCTGCCTTATCAGCTGGTGGTGGTTATCGTGCTGTTTCCGCTGCTGGTATGGGTCGGGGCCAATGGCACTCCGGGGACGGGTGGATCGTCCCGGATCTGCCGTTTCTTGGGAGACATCTCTTATCCCCTGTATATCATCCAATACCCGTTCATGTACCTGCTCTACGCCTACTTGTGGCGCAAGCCGGACACCTATGTGCCCCTTTCCGAAGAGTGGCCGTTGGTTTTGGGCCTGTTTGTGGGGCTGATTGTGCTGGCCTATGTCGTTTTCAAATGCTATGACGAGCCGGTGCGCCGCTGGCTCACACGATTGGCGCGTGGCGGCAATGCCAAGTAGCGACGGCCGCGTGCATGGTGGGAATTAGGCCCAAAGTCATTCCGCCCCCTCGAGTAAAAGCTCGAGGGGGCGGAATGACTTTGGGGGCGCTTGAGTGATTTTTACAGAGCTTTCAGACAAGCCAGGGCCTCATCGGCCTCCGCTGTGGTGAGGCAGAGGGGCGGGAGCAGGCGCAGGATGTTGGTGGAAGCTGCGCCGGTGAAGACGTGCTGTTCGCTGACCAAGCGGGTGCGCAGAGGCTTGACCGGTTCGTCATACTCGATGCCGATCATCAGTCCTTCTCCCCGCACGTCAACGATGTGCGGGTTCGTTTGCTGCAGCTGCCTGAGCGCATCCAGCAAGTATTGCCCCTTGACGGCGGCGTTGGCCACCAGTTGCTCTTGTTCCATCACGTCAAGTACGGCCAAGGCTGCGGTGCAGGCCAGGTGGTTGCCTCCGAAAGTGGTGCCCAACTGTCCGTAAGTGGCCTCGAAACGTGGGGAGATGAGTACCGCGCCGATGGGGAAGCCGTTGCCCATGCCCTTGGCGCAGGTGATGAGGTCGGGCTTGACACCGAGGTGCTGATGGGCGAAGAACTTGCCGGAGCGTCCGTAGCCGCACTGTATCTCATCGCAGATGAGCACGGTGCCGGTTTCGTCACAGGCACGGCGCAGCCCTTGCATGAAAGCCGCCGAGGCCATGCGGATGCCGCCCACACCTTGTATGCATTCTATGATGACTGCCGCCACATCTCCCTTGCGCAGTTCGTTCTCAAAAGCCTCCAAATCGTTGAGGGGCAAGAACGTGGTGTGTCCGTTACTGTTGAGCGGAGCGCAGATGCGGGGATTGTCAGTCACTTCCACTGCCAGTGAGGTACGGCCATGAAAGGCGTGTGAGGCGGCCAAGACGCGGTTGCGCTTGTCACCAGCGTGGAAGGACGCCAGTTTGAGCGCGTTCTCGTTGGCCTCGGCGCCCGAGTTTACCAGAAAGAGGCTGTAGTCGGGGTAGCCGCAGAGCTGTCCCAGCCGTTGGGCCAGCTGTTCCTGCAGCCTGTTGATGACGGAGTTGGAGTAGAAGCCAAGCGTGGCCACTTGTTGCTGTAACCTGTCTACGTAGTGGGGATGGCAGTGCCCTATGCTGATGACGGCGTGTCCGCCGTAAAGGTCGAGGTATGCTTGTCCTTGGTCATCCCACACGCGGCAGCCGCGGCCACGCACGATGTTGATGGGAAAGAGGGGATATACGGGGTAAAGCTTCATATATTATATTATGGATGGGGGGCGGTATCGGACTCCTTGTGGAAATGTATGGGATGTCGGACGGGGCCTGTCAGAAGGCCAGGGCTTTCAGGCGCAGGCCGGTGCTTTCTTCCAGCCCGAACATCAGGTTCATGTTTTGCACGGCCTGCCCCGATGCCCCTTTGAGCAGGTTGTCAATGCAGACGGTGATGAGTAGCTTGTCGCTGTGCCGCTCGGCATGAATGAGGCATTTGTTGGTGTTGACCACCTGCTTGAGGTCGATCGGGCGGTCCATGTAGTGCGTGAAGGGCGCCTCGCTATAGAAGTCGTGGAAGCAGCTGTCTATCTCCTCTTGGGGGGCGTCGCAGGGCATCACTTCGGTGGCGAAGATGCCACGGGCGAAGTCGCCGCGCCAGGGAATGAAGTCTATAGCTCCCCCGAAGTCGGGTTGTAGCTGGTGCAGCGACTGCATGATTTCCGGCACGTGTTGGTGCTCAAAGGCTTTGTATACGCTTATGTTCCCCGTCCGCCAGGAGAAATGGGTGGTGGGCGAAGGTTTTACACCGGCTCCTGTAGACCCCGTAACAGCATTGACGATAATGTCGCCCTGTAGCAATCCTGCCTGTGCCAGAGGCAGAAGACCCAGTTGCAGGCAGGTGGCGAAGCACCCCGGATTGGCCACGTGCAGCGAGCCTCGGATGAGTGGGCGGTTCAGTTCCGGCAGGCCATACACATAGTCGTTGTCCTCACTTGGGAGGCGGAAGTCCTGCGCCAAGTCGATGATGCGTACATCGGCGGGGATGTAATGTTCCGCCAAGAATTGTGTGCTCTTGCCGTGCCCGAAGCAGAAGAAGACCACATCGGCCTCTTCGAAGGGCAGCTCATCGGTGAAGCGCAGGTCGGTTTCTCCGCACAGACCTTCATGCACCTCCGTGAGCAGATGGCCGGCATGGCTCTCGCTGTTGACAAAGACGATTTCGGCTTCGGGGTGATTGAGCAATAAGCGGCACAACTCACCGGCCGTATAGCCAGCGCCGCCGATAATACCTATTCGTATCATGGAAGGGGGTGTTGAATGTAAGGATGAAGCATTGGACAATCCCGGCTGGGGGGATACGGTCAACGGCCGACAAGCCGCAAACCATGTCCGCCGGATTATCGTTAGTCTGGATTTATTCGTCTGTCGGGTGGTTGGCATAGAAAACCCGGAGCGGAGTGCTGAGCACCTTGATGAACCCTTTGGCGTCGTCGGCCGTCCATCCTTTCTGTGTTTCTCCATATTCTCCGAATTTCGTCTTCACCAGATCATCGGGGCTGTCCACACCGATCGTGCTGAATCCTAACGGACGGAGTTGCAGGATGACCGTGCCGTTGACGTGGCGCTGTGAGCTGGTGAGCATAGCCTCTATGTCGCGCATGACGGGTTCGAGATATTGGCTCTCGTGCAGGAACATGCCGTACCAGTTGGCGACCTGGTCTTTCCAGTACTGCTGCCACTTTGTGAGCGTGTACTTTTCAAGAAAACGGTGGGCGCCGATAATCAGCGCCGGCGCGGCGGCCTCGAAGCCCACACGTCCCTTGATGCCGATGATGGTATCGCCCACGTGCATATCGCGCCCGATGCCATAGGCGGCGCCTATTTCCTCGACTTGGGCAATGGCGGCAATAGGATCCTCGATGAGTTGGCCGTTGACCGCCTTGAGCTCTCCGTGAACAAAGGTCAGACGCAGCTCTTCCGTGCCCTGCTTGCTCACCTGTTTGAGATAGGCGCTCTCGGGCAGTCCTTGGGTGGAGTCAAGAATCTCACCCCCACAGATGCTGGTGCCCCAGATGCCCACGTTGTAAGAGTACTTGAGTTTGGTGAAGTCTGCCTTGAAGCCGTGGGCGTTGAGGTAGTCCACCTCCTGCTGGCGGGTGAGGTTGCTGTCGCGTGTGAGGGTGATGATTTCCATGTTGGGGCACATGACGAGGAAAGTCATGTCGAAGCGCACCTGGTCATTGCCGGCGCCTGTGGAACCGTGGGCGATGGCGCTGGCCCCTATTTCCTTGGCATACCGGGCGATGGCCATGCCCTGAAAGATGCGTTCGGACGAAACGCTGATGGGGTAGACATTGTTGCGGAGCACATTGCCGTAGATCATGAATTTGAGGCTTTTCTCATAGTATTCATGCGTGACGTCGAGTGTCACATACTGCGTCGCTCCGAGCTTATAGGCGTTTTCCTCATTGGTGCGCAGCTGTTCGGCACTAAAGCCGCCTGTATTGGCACAGGCTGCGTAAACTTCATATCCTTTCTCTCGGGCCAGATACATGACGGTGTATGACGTATCAAGGCCGCCGCTAAAAGCGACTACAACTTTCTTCTTCATATTCAGGGGATGGTGTGTGGTAGCCCCTTCCATGCTGGAATGGGGCAAAGTCTGTGAAATGTATGCCGGGACTAATCGTTGTGGTGGCGGATAAAGTCTATCACGTCTTGGGGTACGTTGACGGGCAGTTCTTCTCCTGAATGGTGGGCAGGGTCGTAGAGCATGCCCGTACATACACAGTACTTGCGGCCGGTTCGTGCCAGCACATCGCAATTGATGCAGCAGGGATTTTCAGGAGTGCCGCAGCCTTTCCAATATTCATCGTCTTGTGTCAGTTCGCTGAAGGGCACCGGCACATAGCCCAATGAGGTGTTGATGCGCATGACCGCTCCTGAGCTGGTAAGGCCAAACAATTTGGCCTGTGGCCAGCGCAGGCGGCTCAGTGAGAAAGCCAGGCGCTTGATGCGGGTGGCCAGGTGGTGTCCGCGGAACTTGGGCACGACGATCAGGCCGGAATTGGCCACATAATGCTTGTTCTCCCAGCTCTCTATATAGCAAAAACCGGCAAACTCCTCGCCGTAAAGGGCTATGATGGCCTTGCGCTCTTTCATCTTCGTGGCCACATATTCATGTGTGCGGCTGGCGATGCCGGACCCGCGTACCTTGGCCGCATCCGTGATTGTTTGCAGGATGGTGTCAACATACTTTTCATGCTCGCCGCTTGCGACCATGACTTTTATGCCATCGTCATATTCCTCTTTGCTGTCCTTCATTTGATTGTTATGTTTCTGTGTTTTACAGCGCTACGCTCTTTACAGCCGGGACAACAGTCGCCAGTTCATCGGTAAACTCCTCCCGGGTGTGTCCTTCCGTAAGGACGATCAGGATCGTGTCATCGCCGGCGATGCTCCCGGCTACGGTAGAAAGGTTGTGCGCATCAATGTCTGAAGCCAGTCCGCCCGCATATCCCGGGCGTGTATGCAATACAGCCAGATTACCGGAGAAGGCGATGGACTTGAACCCCGTGTTGCGCAGGTACTGCGGCACGATGTCCGGACGGACGGTGCGCCGGTAAAGCGGGTTGTCGGGCAGGATATACCTGTATCCCTCGTTCCCTAAGATTTTTGCAGCGTGGAGCTTGCTCAAATCACGCGACAGCGTGGCCTGAGTGATCTTCCATCCGTTCTTTTCCAACTCTTTCAGTATTTCTTCGTGGCTGCCCATCTCACGGCTGGCCAGTATTACGCGGAGAACCTCCAGGCGTTGCATACGGTTGCTCATAGTCGTTGAATTATTCGTTTTTGATGCTGCAAATATACGCATTCTTCATGAATTATAGGTATATATGCAAGAAAAACATCAAAAAACAAACACATCCCTGCAAGATATTCACTCGCGGGGGATGCGTTTATGCGTTTGTGTACTTGGAGGTCCGGTAGCGGAAGGGGGGCTTAGCACGTAAACTTGAGGCAGGCCCAGTGGTCAAGCGTCCGTTCGTCGTGGAGTGTGAGCCCCAATTCTTGGGCACGGGCGGTGAGCTGCGGCACATCGGTGTCATAGAAGCCGCTCATGTAAATGGAGGCTTCCGGTTTCATGCAAGCCACGTAAGCGGGAAGGTCGCGAAGGAGTATGCCCAGGTTGATATTGGCAATAATCAGGTCAAACGGCCCCTTGCCTCTCAGTGAAGTGGCGTCGCCCAGTTCGATGTCGATGCCATCGAGATGATTGAGTTCGATGTTCTCGCGGGAGTTTTTCACACACCAGTCGTCCACGTCGATGCCGAGGCAGTGCCTTGCCCCCCTCATGCGTGCGAGAATGGCCAGGATGCTGGTGCCACAGCCCATGTCGAGCACTTCCTTGCCGGCGATGTCATCTGTGAGCAGGCGGCTGATCATTTGTGAGGTGGTGGCATGGTGGCCTGTGCCGAATGACATCTGCGGATTGATGAAGATGCGGTATTCCGCTTCCGGTACGTTTTCGTGGAACGTGCTGGCTATGACACAGCGACCGTCCACGACGAGTGGTTGGAAGTAGTTCTTTTCCCACTCCTCGTTCCAGTCCTTGTCCTCCGCTTCGGTCATGGTATAGGATATGTCTGTATCAGGCAGGGGGAAGGAGGCCAGGGCTTCATCAAGCGTTTCCTTATTATATATAGATTGGGGAATGTAGCAGTGGAACGCACTTTCCGCATGGGAAGATTCGAAGTCCGGGTGTTCCGGGTTGGGCGCGTGCCGCTTGGCCGGGCAGTCGAGTTCTGCGGTGTCGACAAAGCTGTCAAAACCAATCTCGGCCAGTACGGAGGCCAGGACATCGTGTACCGTCTCATTAGAGGGATGGGTGGTGAAGATGAAATCAAGGTATCGCATGGGAAAATATGAATTGAAGGATAAAACGGCAACCAGCCTGCGGGTGCGGGCAAGTCAGTCTTTGCCTGCAAAGTTAAGATGAAAGCGGTGGTCACTCCCCATAATGCCTCCTCTAAAATGGAACTTGTGCAGGGGGCAGGCATGCGGAATCTTAGTTAGGGGCATGCTCTGCCTCAGCGGACAGGCTTTTACGGGACATCGGCTTTAATGGATCTTTCTCGCTGATATGAGGGAAGATCGCACCCGCTGATCGTTCCTAATAAAAGGGAAGAGAGCCGGTCGGGATGGAGGTGTGGCAAGTGGACGGTTAACGAGTGGAGGAAGCGGAATGCAATTCGTCTCTTGAAGGCAGAAGACACTTCCGGTCCGACAAGTGTTTTTTTGGAAGTGCCTTCATCGTATTTGCTAAATAAATTAAGGTGATTCAGATAAAATTGTCTACTTTTGTCGGGCAAAGATGTCATTGGGCGAACACAACGAAGCGGCTTCAAATTACGGGCTTCATTTGTGGGGTGTGCCAATGCGGGTCTTGGCTGTCTTATGGACTATGGCAGGTGTCAGCGGCGTTTCATGTGAAGAGAGGTGCGACTTGCCTCAAGGACAGATGTGCCTTTGTGATGGACATGCCTATTTTTAAAATCTTAAAATAACATATGGATTGGTTTGAATCACTTTTCCTCAACACCGAATCTGTGGCGCATATCGTGATGCTCTATTCCGTTGTGATCGCCTTAGGTGTCGTCTTGGGCAAGATCAAGATCGGCAGCATTTCGCTGGGGGTGTCGTTTGTGTTGTTCGCCGGCATTATTGTCGGCCACATCTACACTTCTGCCGGTGTACACAATGCGGAGGGCTTGGCCTGTCCGTCGAGCGTACTCAATTTCATACAGGACTTCGGCTTAATACTGTTCGTCTATTGCATCGGCCTGCAGGTCGGTCCCGGTTTCTTCCAGTCTTTTAAGAAGGGCGGTGTGCAGATGAACTATGTGGCAATCGGCATTGTATTGCTCAATGTAATCGTGATGTTGGGGCTTTACTACCTGGTGTTCGATACTGAAGACCCAACCTCTCTGCCTATGATGGTTGGCGTGCTTTGTGGCGCGGTGACCAATACTCCGGGGCTTGGCGCCGCCCAAGAGGCGATCAGCACGGTGGGTATCAAGATGGGACAGCTCAATATCGCTTCCGGCTATGCCTGCGCTTATCCATTGGGAGTGATAGGCATTATAGCGGCCACTATCGCCATACGCTACATCTGCCATATCAAGCTTGAACAGGAAGAGGAGCAGATACGGCATAATCAGGAAGATGACCCTCACGCCAAACCGCACCATTTGTCACTTCGTGTGGAGAACAAGGCCCTTGAAGGAAAAACCTTTGGGCAGCTCAGCCAGTTTCTGGGACGAACGTTTGTCTGTACGCACTTTAAACATGGCGATGAGATCTTCGCTCCCAATAAAGAGACCGTGCTCCATCTGGGTGATGAGATGAATGCGGTGTGTGCGGAGGACGATGTTGATGCCGCAGTCGCCTTTATCGGCAGTGAGATCACGCTTGATTGGCAGGCGGAGAAGTCCCCCGTCGTGTCGAAGCGCATTCTGGTCACGCAATCGGAGGTGAACGGCAAGACATTTGGGCAGATGCATTTCAGTTCCATGTATGGGGTGAACGTGACGCGTATCACCCGCTCGGGCATGGATCTCTTTGCTGACCGCTCCCTGCGCATCCAGATTGGGGACCGGCTGATGGTGGCGGGGCCTGAGGATGCCGTACTTCGTGTGGAGCGTCTGTTGGGAAACTCTGTCAAGCGTCTGGACCATCCGAATGTGGGCGCCATCTTCTTGGGTATTTTGGTGGGTATCATTTTTGGTAGCATTCCGTTCCAATTTCCCGGTATGGCCACTCCGTTAAAGCTTGGATTGGCCGGTGGCCCGCTTATCATCGCCATTCTGGCCGGTTGCTATGGCTACAAGTTCCACCTTGTCACCTATACGACAACATCCGCCAATCTGCTGTTGCGTGAAATAGGTCTCATCCTGTTCTTAGCCTCGGTAGGCATCAAGGCCGGCGCAAACTTTTGGCATACGGTGGTCAACGGCGATGGATTGACTTATGTTTGGGTCGGTTTCCTTATAACGGTGATACCCCTACTGGTAATGGGGGTTCTGGCACGTTTGAAATTTAAGTTCAATTACTTTACATTGATGGGTATCATAGCCGGCTCTACAACAGACCCTCCCGCTTTGGGATATGCCAATCAGACTGCCAATAATGATGCGGCTTCCGTTGGCTATTCTACGGTTTACCCTTTGGCTATGTTCCTTCGTATTTTGGTTGCACAAGCCATCATCCTGTTTATGTGTTAGCCGTGCCGGGACTTTCCTGCACAGTGTAATCGGTATAAAAGGGTCACGCGCCATCCGCTCCCTATGTCGTAAGGCAGAAGCATGCCCACTCCGCTAAGTTGGGCATATAGGTAATAGGTAGCTTGGCGTGCTGTGATCTCTTCTCCAGTCATCTGTGTATACAGGCGCTGCAGGATTAGCATGGCAGGCAGGCGGCTTAACAAAGTTGTCAGACTTTCCCCTGTTAAGGTGTTGGGTGTGTTGAGTTCATTTTTGCGGGTGGACAGGACATCTTCCTTTTGCATAATGGTAGGCTTTGTGGTTTATGCCTGCAAAGTACGGGTACGGACGTGACAGAGTGCGGCAATCCTATTTCCGCCGCGTTAAATCTTCCGCTGAAAGTTGTCTTCTGGTGTAAAGCCTTCGTTTTTCTGCACCCACTGTCTGTTGTAAATGGACGGAGAGTGGAAGACCCCATGGCCTTTCCACCCTCCGTAAGGAATTTCCACTTCAGATGCCTGTAATGGAATGTTCAGAATTTATGTACTACCAGCCCACTGCGCAGTTTCGGCTCAAACCATGTGGCCTTGGGGGGCATAATATTGCCCGAATCAGCAATGTCCATGATTTGCTGCATGCTTACGGGGTAGAGTGCCAGTGCCATTTGCATTTCTCCACTGTCCACGCGACGCTGCAGCTCATCCAGTCCGCGCAGACCGCCTACAAAATCTATGCGTTTGTCTTTACGCAGGTCGGTGATGTGCAGGAGGTCATCAAGTATCAGGCGGGAGGAGATGTCTACATCGAGGACTCCAATGGGGTCGGAGGGGTCAAATGTACCTGGGCGGGCATTGAGCGCATACCATGCGTGGTCTACGTAAAGCGCGAATTCATGTGGTTTTGCCGGACGGTAGGGACTGTCGCCCTTGCATTCTACTGTAAAGTCCTTTTCCAGGACCTTGAGCAATTCCTGAGGTGTCATTCCCGCCAGATCTCTCACCACACGGTTGTAGTCGAGAATGGTCAGCTCGTCAGCGGGGAAGCACACGGCCATGTAGTAATTGAACTCTTCCTCGCCGGTCGTGAATTCCTTTTCGCGAGCCAACTCATCGCCGACAAGGGCTGCGGCAGCCGAACGATGGTGTCCGTCTGCGATGTAGAGGCTTTCCATGGCGGCGAATTCGTGCGTAATGATATCTATGTCTGTTTCATCCGATATGACCCACAGCCGGTGACGGAATCCGTCGATGGGAGCGATGAAGTCATATTCAGGAGGGAGCACGGCATATTTGTGCCTGAGCGCAGACAAAACTTGACGGGAATGGAAGGCCAGAAATACGGGTTCCATGTGTGCCCGGCAGGTACGTACATGTCGCATGCGGTCTTCCTCCTTGTCGCTGCGGGTTAGCTCGTGTTTCTTGATGACCCCTTGCATATAGTCGGCCACACTGGCACACACCACCCAACCGTACTGCGTTTTTCCGTTCATCGTTTGTGCGTAGAGGTAATAGCACGGTTTCTTGTCGGGAATCAGCCAGGCCTTCTTTTGGAATTTCATGAATTGCTCCGCGCCGCTTTGATATACGCGTGGATCATATTCACTGGTACCTTCGGGCAGGTTGATTTCAGGCTTGATAATATGGTAGAGCGACATCTCATTATCACCCGCCTCATTGCGGGCCTCTTCTGATGACAGTACATCATAAGGCCGGCATTCTATGTGTTCCACGAGATCTTGGGGGGGGCGCAGGCCACAGAAAGGTTTGATTTTAGGCATAGATATTAGGTTGTTGGAAGCCTGTGGGACTTTGTGATAGGCTGTTATTTGTTTACTTGGAACTTTTTCACCCCTTCTTCGAGGTAGTCTATTATTTGTTGGGCGGCAGCCAAACCGGCATTGACATTGGCTTCCTTGGTTTGTGCCCCCATTTTCTTGGGCGTGAAGATATAGCGGTCTCCCAGCAGTTCTATGGCACGCTCGTGTTGCTTCATCTTCAAGTCTGTCACATAGCGGAGGTCCGATCGCTCCGTCATGGCCTTGAGCAGGCCGTCCTCATCGATGATATCCTGTCGGGCGGTGTTGAGCAAGATGGCATTATGACGCATGAGCTTGACGAGATCGTATCCTACCATGCCGCGTGTTTGGGGGGTAGAGGGGACATGCAGGCTTATGATATTGTTGTAAGAGAAGAGATCCCGTAGTGTTTCATGCACATGGAACCCTGCGTCTATGATTTTCTGCGGTCTGTCGAGTGGAGAATATCCTGATATGTCCATGCCCATCCCTTTGGCGATTCGTGCCAGATTCTGTGCCACTGCACCATAAGCCAGTAATCCGAGCTTCTTGCCCATCAACTCTGTGCCAGATGTTCCGTTGAATCGATTGCGGCAGGCATATATAAGCAGGCCGACAGCCAGTTCCGCCACTGCGTTGGCATTTTGTCCGGGCGTGTTCATCACTACGATGTGGTGTGAGGTGGCTGCAGGCAGATCAATATTGTCATAGCCAGCTCCGGCCCTTACAATGATTTTGAGCTGTGGAGCTGCATCCATGACCTCCGCATCGATCACATCGGAACGCACGATCAAGGCATCGGCACCAGCTACGGCTTCCAACAGCTCTGCCTTGTTCGTGTACTTCTCGAGTAAGGCCAGTTCATAACCGGCAGTGTCAAGTATGTCCTTGATACCTTTGACCGCTACGGGCGCAAAGGGCTTTTCTGTTGCGATGAGTACTTTCATGGTTGGTAAGAATGATCGTGTGAGATTTTAATGTGGGTGGGAGGCTATGCAAGGAATGATAGGGTGCGTTTGCAAGACTGCTATGCATTTAGCTCGCGTGCTTGTGGCCGCCCGTCATTCCTTGTCTGGTTATGTCTTTGTTCCGGTCAGATGGGTGTCTTTATTTATGTGCCTCCTCAAATTCCTGCATGCATTTCACCAGTGCCTGTACGCCCTCAAGTGACATGGCGTTGTAGCAGGAAGCGCGGAATCCGCCGACAGAACGGTGTCCCTTTACGCCTTGCATGCCTTTGCTCTGGGCGAACTTCAGGAAATCGGCCTCAAGGTCCTTGTGTTCATCAGCCATCACGAAGCAGATGTTCATGAGGGAGCGGTCTTCCTTGACAGCTGTGCCACGGAACATGCTGTTTCGGTCGATCTCGGCATAGAGCAGCTCAGCCCGTTCGTGTGCTCGGCGTTCCATTTCCCTTACACCACCTTGTGCCTTGATCCAACGCAGGGTTTGCAAGGCGCAGTAGATGGGTACAACCGGAGGCGTGTTAAACATAGAGCCTTTTTCAACGTGTGTGCGGTAGTCAAGCATGGTGGGGATCGGTCGGGAGACATGTCCCAACACATCGTTGCGCACGATGACGAAGGTTACCCCGGCCATGGAGAGGTTTTTCTGTGCGCCACCGTATATGATGGCATACTTGCTGACATCAATCGGCCGAGAGAATATATCGCTTGACATGTCGGCAACCAAGGGGATGGGGCTGTCCAGATCACGGCGCAGTTCCGTACCGTAGATGGTGTTGTTTGTGGTGATGTGGAAATAGTCTGCATCACTTGGTATCTGGAAATCCTTGGGAATGAAGGTATAGTTGGCGTCGGCGGAAGAAGCGACTTCGATTACTTCTCCAAACAGTTTGGCTTCCTTAATTGCTTTTTTCGCCCATACGCCTGTGTTGAGATAGGCAGCCTTCTTTTCAAGGAGGTTGAATGGTACCATACAGAACTGCATACTGGCCCCACCGCCCAAGAAGAGGACCGAATAACCATCGGGTATGTTGAGCAATTCCTTGAATAGGGCCTGTGCTTCGTCCATCACGGCTTGGAACTCTTTGGTACGGTGGCTTATTTCCATGAGTGAAAGTCCCATGTCACCAAACTCTATGCAAGCCTGTGCGGTGGCTTTCATTACTTCTTGAGGCAGGATAGACGGGCCTGCACCGAAATTGTACTTTTTCATTGTTGTGGATGGTTTTAATCAGGTATTGAGACTGATAATGACTTGCTGCGAAGATATGCCTTTTTTAGTAGATTCCAAAGTTTGCAGATGTTTTTACACAAATATATTTAGAGTGGGCATAAGTGGCTCGTTTAGTGGTATGTTGCACACTTGGAGACCGTATGTGCTTCTGCACGGCCATTTCCTTTCTGCTTTGCTTTGCATTGCGCTTAGGTTGCACTAACTTTGCACGCAAATACTTATCTTTTTATACCCAAAGATAGTGCGGGCCAACGCCATCAAACTCATTCGGATGGCAGGGGGACAGCCGATTCTTATACAAAGTATACAACATATGAGCGAACAACTGAAAAAGATCAAGCAGCTCGTAGAGCTACGCCAAAAAGCCCGTTTGGGCGGTGGCGAGAAGGCTATCGAGAAACAACATGCCAAGGGCAAGGCTACTGCGCGGGAGCGTATCGCCTTGTTGCTCGATGAAGGCTCGTTTGAGGAGGTGGATATGTTCAAACTTCATCGTTGCCACGACTTCGGCATGGAAAAAAAACAGTTTCTGGGTGACGGTGTCGTAGCCGGCAGCGGTACGATAAACGGCCGTCTCGTATATGTTTTTGCACAAGATTTTACGGTAAATGGAGGCTCGCTTTCCGAGACCATGGCCCAGAAGATTTGCAAGGTGATGGATCAGAGCATGAAGATGGGCGTGCCTTGCATTGGCTTGAACGATTCCGGCGGGGCTCGTATTCAGGAAGGAGTAAATGCGTTGGCGGGATTCGGTGAAATTTTCCAGCGGAATATCGAGGCTTCCGGTGTAGTGCCGCAGATCTCAGGAATCTGCGGGCCGTGTGCCGGAGGTGCGGTTTATTCGCCTGCACTTACCGATTTTGTGGTGATGCTTGAGGGTATCAGCTATATGTTCCTTACCGGGCCGAAAGTGGTCAAGACGGTTACGGGTGAGGATGTTAAGCAGGAGGATCTGGGAGGCGCAGGTGTTCATTCTTCCAAGAGTGGCGTATGCCATTTTACTGCGAAGACGGAGGAGGACTTTGCACAGCTGATTCGTCGTCTGCTCTCTTATATTCCTCAGAATAACATGGAGCGTACCCCTCGCCTGATATGTACGGATCCCATAGACCGTAAGGAAGATATGCTCAACGAGATCATCCCGGACAACCCCAACATGGCGTATGACATGTACAAGGTGATCAGTGCGGTCGTTGACAATGGGGACTTTCTGGAGGTGCAGCGCAATTTTGCCCGTAATATCATCATCGGATTTGCCCGCTTTAATGGGCAGAGTGTAGGTGTTGTTGCCAATCAGCCCAGCGTTTATGCGGGTGTGCTCGACTGCAATGCATCGCGCAAGGCCGCTCGTTTCGTACGTTTCTGCGATTGTTTCAATATCCCTATCGTATCGCTGGTTGATGTTCCCGGCTTCTTGCCTGGCACAGGTCAGGAATACAATGCCGTTATTGACCACGGAGCCAAGTTGCTCTATGCTTATGGTGAAGCGACCGTGCCTAAGGTGACGGTGACACTTCGCAAGAGTTATGGAGGATCTCACATCGTGATGGGCTGCAAGCAATTAAAGGCGGACCTCAACTATGCGTGGCCCTCTGCGGAGATTGCTGTAATGGGGGCTTCCGGCGCTGTAGCCATCCTTGACGGAAAAGAGGCGAAGACCCAAGAGAATCCCAAGGCATTTCTGGCAGAGAAGGAAAAGGAGTACAATGATCTCTTTACCAATCCTTACAAGGCAGCAGAATATGGTTATGTGGATGACGTGATTGAACCGCGCAATACGCGTTTTAGAATTTGTCGTGCCTTGGCGCAACTCGAAAAGAAACGTGAAGTACGCCCCGCCAAGAAGCATGGTAATATCCCTCTCTAAGGTGAAATGATGACAACAATTTTCTTATGAAGACATTTCAGTATACCATAGAAGGCCGGCGGCTGTCGATTCGCTTGGACGAAAAGCAGGGGACTATAGCCGAGCTGTTGGTTGATGGCAATAGCCCCCGCATAGCGAATGACGATATGCCGGCTTATGCGGCAGTCGTGGCTTTGGCCTTGATCGAGCATGAAGTGGAGATTGTCCATGACGATGAACCAGGCATCATCACGGTGGAGCACCATCATACGGGATGGAACAATCCTGCCAAGCAAATGAATCAAATCTGAAAAATTCTGCGGGCGGTGTCTGTACCTTCCCTGCTTTGTTGCGTCAGAGTTTTCCCAAATACATGAAGGATGCAACATCGTTCCCGCACAAGACCATACAATTCGATGAAGCAATATAAATATAACATTAATGGTGCGCAATACGATGTGACCATTGACAGCATTTCCGGCTCACGGGCTAAAGTTGAGGTGAACGGTATCCCCCTTGAGGTCGAGATGCAAGGTTCTTCACTTGTAGAAGATGATCTGCCCACTGTAACGGCTGAAGACAACGCGGCCGCACCTGTTGCAGACAAGCAGCCAGCCTCTCCCGCTCCTGCTGCGGCTCCTGCTGCCAAGGGTGCGCCTGGGGCTGGAGCGCCTGTTAAAGCTCCTCTCCCTGGAGTTGTGGCCAAAATTCTTGTCAAAGCAGGCGATGCCGTAAAGAAGGGGCAGACTGTTTTAGTTTTGGAGGCCATGAAGATGGAGAATAATATTACCGCTGAGGCGGACGGCAAGGTAACAGGAATTTGTGTCAATGCTGGTGACAGTGTAATGGAAGGCGCCACCTTGCTGACGATCGGCTGATACGCTGGGATAGAGTCCCGTATGAAGACAGGACGCGCAGCTTGCCGGACAAGGGTGTCGGCGGGCTGCGCGTTCTTTTGATGATGTGGTTCTATATATCCATCTCTCTCGTCAGCTTTCTGGCCGAACCTTACAGCTTATAGCTGGTTTATGTTTGACCGTATTTTGTAGTTTTATGAAGCCATATATCGTAGTTCTGCGGTTTCCCTTAGCAGTTTTGGTGGTACTTATTCATGCTTACAATTCAGTGTGGGTCTCAGTGGATTGGGGGACTTGGGAATGCGTTCCTTTTTTCTTTTCACGTGTGTTGCCTTCATTTGCTGTGCCCCTGTTTTTTTCCATCTCAGGCTATTTGTTTTTCATTGGAGGGAGGCGGTTGGATATGGAGACTTTTATGGGGAAGCTGCGAAGGCGGGTGTTTACTTTGTTAATCCCCTACTTGACTTGGAATTTGCTGGCCTTCTTGCTCTATGCCTTGCAGGATTGGGCTGCAGGACATCCCTTGCGTTATCCCTTTTCTCTTGATCTGTTTTGGGGGTGCAGACTGCTGGGCGGGGTCTCGATTAATTGGCTGGGATTTCCCATTGGGGCTACAACAGCCTGTGTACAGGAGCCCCTGTGGTTCGTACGCGATTTGATGGTGGTCGTACTCTTTGCACCTGTAATCTACTTGGTACTTCGACGGGGAGGGGGAAAATGGATGCTGCTCTTGTTGGCTGCCGTGTACTATGCCCGTTTGTGGCCTAACTGGGGAGGAATCTCTTTTCAGGCTGTATGGTACTTTTCTTTGGGGGCTTATTGGGGGATTTTGAACCTTGATCCCCTTCGTTCTACATCTCTTTTGTTGCGTCCTTCGTGCGTTTGTGCGATGGTTTCTGCAGCGATACTGCTTTGTGTGCGGACAGATACCCTGATGATCTTTGTTGCACAGCAGGTGTATATACTTTCTGCGATAATTGTTTGCATTCATTGGGCGCAAAAGGTGTCCCGTAGGTTTATGCCTTCTGGGGAGTTGGCGGCTTCGTGCTTTTTCCTTTATGCGGCACATACCATGGTGCTGCTTCCACTGACAACTGTTGCTGTACACAATTTTGCTATGGCTGGGGGTATGGCCTATACGGGACTTTATCTGCTTTGTGCCCTATCTGCCGTGGTGCTGTGTCTTGTGACCTTTAGCATGATCCATCGTTTTTTCCCTCGTATCAGCGCACCTTTGACTGGTGTTTGGGATAATAGATAAATCATGGAGACGAATATGGATAATACTGATTTTTTGTGTGCGGAGGCTCGCTGTTCAGACTTGGCTCGCCTGTTGTACACGCAATATGCCGTTCAGGCTTACGAAATAAGGCAGTCTGCTCACCAGACGCATGCCAATGTGAATCAAATTTATGGCGGAAATCTTCCTTATGGCGTACATTTGGATATGGTGGCAGATGCGGTACTCCATTATGCGGATTATTTGCCTGTTAAAGATATGGATGCCCTGCCCGTATATTTTGGAGCCTACTTTCATGACAGTATGGAAGACGCACGTTTGACGTATCATGATGTGTTACGTAAAGCACAGGGTTTGATGGAAGACCGGCAGGCACTTTTGGCCGCAGAAATTGTATATGCCTTGACCAACGAGAAAGGCCGAAACCGTATGGAACGGGCTGATGACAGGTATTATGCAGGTATACGTCACACTCCTTATGCGCCCTTTGTAAAATTGGCTGATCGGTTGGCGAACATGCGTTTTTCCTTCTCACACCTCGAACATGGCAATTTACATATGAGACAGGTGTACCGTGATGAGTTGCCACATTTCCTACGGCAGTTGCAGACAGATTCGTCCGACTTCCGTTTGGCGCTGCCGCCAGATATGGTTACAGCGCTTTGCTGTTTGCCAGGGAACTTCCCGACTAAGTAGATGCAAGTGCGCCCGGAAGACATTTAGAAATGAGGACCTTGCTTGCTCTCCCATGTATCGAGCGCGGCAGACATGGCTTCGCGGCCGGCCCGTATGATGTTTGCGGCCCGATCAAATTCGAACATGCCAAAGCGGTTCATTGGCATTTCTGCGCATAAGTCCGGCGGTGTAATTTTTTTACTCTGTACGCTGGCTCTCATGACCATCATGGCAAAGGCCGAAGCCAGCAGGCTGAAGTAGTTGCTGCCTGGGTGTTCGGTCGTGAAACGCCGCATAATTTTCTCGCTCCATAATGTGGAGAGTTGCCCTTGTTTGTACGCGATGGCCCTTGATCGAAGCGACTCCACTTCCTTGCTAAGTGGGGCATTGACATCTACGGCAAAGAGAAGATCTCCCTTTTGCCGTACTATGCGATTCAGGGGGAGGGGATTGCTGACGCTTCCATCTACCAATAGGTGAGTTCCCGCCGTTATGGGCTTAAAAAAAGAGGGGATGGAGATAGATGCCCTGATGGCTCTGTATAGGCTTCCCCGACTGAAGACCAATTCACGGCAAGTAGAAAGGTCTGCCGCTACGGCCCGGTAAGGAATGGGCAATTCTTCGATAGGGCGGTCGGGGACAATCTGCATGAGGCGGTTGATGATTTTATCGCCTTTGATGAGATGGTTGTTTCCTACAGACCAGTCGGCCAGAGACAGTATGTCGCGGCGGGTAAGGCTTAATGCCCATTCTTTGACTGTTTCTATCTGCCCCGTACAATAGATACCACCGACCAGAGCGCCCATGGAGGTTCCGCAGACAGAACAAATCTTATATCCCCGCTCCTCCAGAACTTCAATGGCACCGATATGGGCGTATCCGCGGGCTCCACCACCTGACAGGACTAAGGACACGTTATGGCAGTAAGTACTCATGTATGTGATAAGGTTTTGTGGAATAGTCGTATGCAAAAATAGAGAATGAGACCGGTATGGACAAATGATGGAAAGCTTTGACGCGTGATATCAGTTTGAGACGCTTGTCATTCCCGTATTCGGGAGATGATGCAAAACAGATGCGCAAATATAAATTGTCAGATGAAAGTGTGGGGCATAGGCTTGTCTCTGCATCAAATAGGTTGCGGACCTGCATAAAATTATAGAAAACTTGACGGTTCGGCGCTCACTTGCGCTATCTTTGTAGGTGATAGGCGGCGGTTTAGCTGTGCCTGTGCCCCCCCGAAGTATTGTTTCGCTTTGCGCTCTGCTTCACTGTCTTTGTATAAGACAGGCTGCGCCTCAGCAATTCAAGCAAGCTTGATTGCATTCGGCTTGCACTGTCTTTGGATAAGATAAGCTGCGGTTCAGCAATTCAAGCAAGCTTGATTGCATTCGGCTTGCACTGTCTTTGGATAAGATAGGCTGCGCCTCAGCAATTCAAGCAAGCTTGATTGCATTCGGCTTGCACTATCTTTGAACACGGCAGGTCGCATTTCAACAAAAGGCTTAGGCTGGCTCAGCTTTCTGTCTTTGATTTACGCTATCTTTGTGTTACAAATTCCATAAACCTTTAATTCTTAGTGCCATGGCAATAGAAAAGACCTTGGTTCTCCTCAAGCCCTGCACACTTCAGCGGGCACTTGTTGGAGAGATCGTAAATGTATTCGAGAGAAAGGGGCTGCAAATCTGCGGTATGAAAATGATGAAGCTCACAGACGAACTACTCAGTGAACATTATGCTCATTTAAGTGGTAAGCCTTTTTTCCAACGGGTAAAGGATGCCATGATGACGGCCCCTGTAATAGCCTTGTGCCTGTCGGGCGTAGATGCCATTTCCACTGTACGGTCGTTGGCTGGCCCAACCAATGGAAGAAATGCATCTCCTGGAACTATCCGCGGATCATATTGTATGAGTTTTCAAGAGAATATCGTTCATGCCTCGGATTCTTTTGAAACAGCGGAGGCGGAACTTAGGCGCTTTTTCCGCAACGATGAGATTTTTGATTGGAAGCAGTGTTCTTTCGATTGGCTGTATGCCAATGATGAGTATTGAACACTGGTGGATAAAATGTTAGAGCGGCGGGTACATGAGCGATAGCGCCTGTACCCGCCGCTTTTCTTGAGCAAGCATGTGTAAAAATCAGCACCCTACCAAGACCTCTGGTGGCCCGTCAATGAATGTAGGATAACTCATAGGAGGATCTTCATCTGAAGAATCACCCCCCTCGTCAGGGGAGGTAGGGCCTTCTGCCCACTTGTACCCCAGCAGATTCTTGATGCCGGGGGCATAGTAGTATGCAGCTTTTGTGCCGTCAACTATTACGTAGCGCCCCAAATTGTCCGGATTGTCGCTAAGGTTGAGGTCCTCGCGGGCTTCTGAACCTTTGGTTAGTTGTACTGCGGCGCACAAGGATGGATCTGTGCAATCAACGCGGTCGGCTATGACAATGTTGGTCTCAACAGCGGCATTGGCAGAAAAGACCGTTTGCTTTAGCGTCCGCCCGGACACATATCCAACAATGTAGCCGCCTACGTATACGAGTGAACCGTCTTCGACCGTTGCTAACTGTGAGACCCGCAGTACATCACTTTGGCCGGGTTCAGTTTCAGTCGTATCTCCCCCTTGATCTTCTTTGTCTGTCGGTGGCTGTGGGTCTTCGAGCTCAATCTTGCCGCACGAGGCTGTGCAACAGAGCAGCAGGAAGAGGATCAGTTGCAGGTGTTGTACAGGATACATGATATAGGAATGGAATGGTGAAGCAGGAAAAGGGGGCCAAATCAGTTCAGATTATTAAGCAAGGCACTTATGTTGGCTGTAAAGAGGCGGACGGAAATGGCCAGTAGAATAATTCCGAAAAATTTGCGGAGCAGATAGATGGCGGCCTTTGATATGATGCTCTCCACGCGTTCGGTAGCCTTGAGTACACAGAATACGAAAATCATATTGAGCAGCAGGCCGATGATGATGTTCACCTGAGCATATTCGGCACGTAATGAAAGCAATGTGGTAAAGGATCCCGCACCGGCAATGAGGGGGAACACCACGGGTATGAGCGTGGCTTCCTTGATAGGTCCCAGATTCTTGAATATGACGACGTCCAGAATCATCTCCAGTGACATGAGGAATATGACAAGTGAGCCAGCCACGGCAAATGATGCGATGTCCACATTGAAGAGGCGAAGCATGGCATCGCCCGCAAAGAAGAAGGCCAACAGCAAGGTCGTGGATATGAGTGTGGCCTTGGTGGCATTGACGGGTCGTCCCTGTTGCTTGAGACTAATGAAAATAGGGGTGGATCCCAATACATCGATGACAGCAAACAAGACAATGAATGCGCTGGCAATCTGCTGTATATCAATGCGGTCGAAAAGATAAGTGAAAGACATTACTAAAAGTGTTTGAAGGTGAAGGATGGGGTGGGGGTATGCGTTAGGGCTTTCTCTCAAGTCGGATACCTATGTCTGCTACGCCAGGCAGCATTTCACGTCTCATAATATGTATGATACCTATATCCGCACTGGTGCCTTTGTGAAGTTTCATTAGTTTGACAGGGCGGGTTAGTGTGTAAAGGCTTACCCCCCGGCCAGACACATCGCCCTTGTTGTCAGTCAGGCGGCATTCCACAGTATCTGTGAAGGTCGTGTCAGGATTGTACCAATTTTGGCGTATAGCTAGCCATATACTCTGGAAGGGGTATGGCCTTGAGGCGGAGACGCGTAGGCCGAGCTTTAGCTGATAAATACCGCTCTCGTTCAAGGAGTCAATGTGGTATCTCAAAGTGTCCCCTTGTTCCCAGCCTTCTACAGGGGCGGGCAGGTATTTGTATGCGGCAGGTCTCTGCCGGCATCCCGCGAAACAGAATGCGAACAGTATGGCGGTCTGCCAACGAATGAGAACCTTGAGATATAGCATGGTGGGACGTTTTAGTCTTTGGGGGCTTCGGGTGCAGGGCGCTGTGTCCCACGCCCGTTACTCTTACTGCTGCGGTTGTTGTTGCGGCGATCCCGACGATTGTCTGTATTAGGGTTTCCGTTACGGTTTCGACGATCATTGCGTCGCCCCTTGCGGCGTTGGCTGTCAAAACGTGTCAGGTCGTCCTGCTCGGCGAGATCGACATGTACAGGTTTTTGACTTCCTGCCTCCTCATTGAGATTTAGGGGTTTCTCTCCTGCCGCGTTGAGCGCAATGACTTCCTTGGCACGTTGTGCTGTAATACTTACTACGTTGGCAGCCATGCGCCGGTCGGTGCTGTAAGTTATAGTGCCTGATAACGTATCGGCCTTGAAGAAGTAGTAAGTGGCGTCTGCTGTTTCGAGTTGTACATTGCGTTCGGGAAGTTTTCGTGCAGCTTCCATATAGACATCTACCTCATAGTTAAGGCAACATTTAAGTTTGGCACATTGCCCCGCAAGCTTTTGAGGATTGGGCGTGATATCTTGAAAGCGTGCTGCTGCCGTGCTGACGGAACTGAAGTTCTTCATCCAGGTGGCACAGCATAGCTCTCTGCCACAAGGCCCTATCCCGCCGATTCGGCCAGCCTCTTGCCGGGCACCGATTTGTTTCATTTCGATACGTACGTGGAAATTCTCAGCCAGAACCTTGATAAGTTTACGAAAATCGACGCGAGCATCAGCTATGTAGTAAAAGATGGCCTTATTGCCATCGCCTTGGTATTCCACATCACCGATCTTCATGTTGAGCTCCAGATCTTTGGCTATTTGCCGGGCACGTATCATGGTATTGTGCTCACGCGACTTGGCCTCTTCATACTTGTCCAGATCGTTGGGGCGTGCCTTGCGATAGACGCGTTTGACTTCAACTCCCTGCCGCAGGTCAGATTTCTGCATTTGCAAAAGTACAAGTTTTCCTGTCAGGGTGACGATGCCGATATCGTGTCCGGGTTGTGCTTCAACAGCAACGATATCTCCCTTCTGTAGTTCGAGATGGTTATCGTTTCGATAGAAGCCCTTACGTGTATTTTTGAATTGTACCTCAATGAAATCAGTGGCATCGAGATTCCCCGGAACGTCTGCGAGATAGTCGAAAACATTGAGCTGGTGGTCGCTGCGTCCACAGCCACTAGCAGCAATGCCTCGAAGAGAAGCGTCTCCCCATCCGCATGAACCACAATGGCCACATGTGCCGCAACCTTTACCTGTACAGTGTAGGCAGCTTTTGTCGGAGTCCATGTCATTACAGGGGCGTTCGGAATATATTTTTTCAGAAAAATCTTCAGTCATAGTAGAGACCCTCGTAGGGGGTATATATTGAAAAGTATGAGGTATGGGTTGTACATCATCCAGTGATGGTTGCCATACTGCTGTTATTGGATGAGAAGTACGATGGTCTTCATGGCCAAGTCGAAGAACACCATGCGGGCATTTGCATTTTGCTCTATGTCACGCTGTGCATTAGCAGTCTCCTCCATCATACCGATGACGTTGCGCTCATTGATGAAGCGGGCAAAGCGTGTTGCAAATTCGCTTTCCTGCCTGTTCATGTAGTTGAGTGTCGGTTGGTGAAAATTGAATATGAAGTTCTCACGTATGAGACGCTGTGCATATTCGAGAAATGCTTTCTGCTTTTCTCTTCCCCACTGTGACAACTGTAGTGCTAAATCATTGAGCTCTTTGAGCTTTCGCATGTAGCACAGACGCATGAAAAGTACGAATATGTCGAAAAATTGAGCGGTGTCAGCATCAGATTTTACTTGTTCAAGCGCTTTGATGTAGCTGCCGTTTGACGCACGTGCCACGAGACGGGCATCATCGGGTTGTAGGCCGTTGCGTTCTTGCAATGCCTGTGTCATTTCCTCCGTTTGCAGGGGGCGGAAATCGATGCGTTGCGTGCGGCTTAGAATTGTGGGGAGCAACCGCTCTGGATGGTCGGCTGTCAGTATGAAGACCGTTCGTGATGGCGGCTCTTCGAGAATCTTCAACAGCTTATTGGCAGCTTCTTGATTCATTTGTTCAGCCAACCATATAATGATGACACGATAGCCACCTTGACTGCTTGCTACTGAGAGTTCGGACAGGATGTGGTTGGCTTCTGCCACGCTTATGAGTGATTGCTGATTGGCCACACCGATACGTGCGAGCCATGCTTGTCTGCTGAAATAAGGGGTATCCTTTATTTGTGCTCTCCATTCTTTGAGGTACAGGCTGCTTACTGCCGACCCGTTCTGTCCAGTAGGTTTAAATACAGGAAAAATCAGATGGAGGTCGGGATGGGCCAGCTTGGTAGTCATCTTACAGGCAGGGCAGTGGCAGCACGGTTCACCTTCAGAAGTAGGTTGCTGGCACAGCAGGCGCGAAGCCAAAGCCAGTGCCATAGGCAATTTGCCGCAGCCTTCTGGCCCCGCGAATAGCAGGGCATGAGGCATGCGACTCTCATCAAGCATGCGGTGTAGCTGTTGCTTTACTTCATATTGTCCGATGACATCGCTGAATAGCATGGCACAGTAAAACGTGACATATTGGCATATGCCAATAGAGTGAAAGTAGACCTGTAAGATAAACCTCACGTAGAAAGGCTCAGGCGAAGAGGCTGGCCACCTGATTCGCTCAAGCAAAGATATGCAGGGTATGCGTGCCCCAATGGGCGCGTGTACTCTATACATAGTATGCTCTATTCCTTACTCGAAGACGATGCAGGACGGACGCAGTGAGGCTGATTTCAAGTGCAGAGATGCAGTTTGCCTTATGCAAAGTTAAGGAAAAAGGCGTACTTCATTGTTACGTATGCTCATAAAAGCGTTTTCCGCTTGAAGAATGCATTCAGCTTTTATCAAGTAAGCCTATTGATTGTCGTGTGGGGAAGCTTCAGCGGCGGTTTCTTCCGGTTTCTTTGGGGTATTGTTGCAGTGTTAGGTTGTGAAGGAGGTTGATTGTACGGGAAAACAACTAATGCCGTTCATCTCGGCAAGGAGGTGAAATCCCTTGACAAAATGGACGGCACAAGCTATTGAAAGTTGGGAGTGCTTTACTTGGATGTCAGTTGTGATAATTCCTGTGTGGAAAAATCGAATGAAAGGGTCTTCGTGCTATCGTTGTATACATAGCGCATGCTCATGGAGTCTGCGATGAGGTACTTGACCAGCTTTAGATTTTTTTCTTGTGAGAGCCCCGTTTTCAGATTGTCACGTGTCTTGGCAGCATCCATTCGGTTCAGATATGCAGGTGACACGAGATAAGTACATACGAGAGTTTTCCCCTCCAATTTATAGCCTTGAAGAGTGAGATCCTCATTGATTTTTTGGGGAACCTGTTTGTTGAAGTCTTCCACCAACAGTTCTGTGGCGGCCTGTGTGTCGTTCGTTTGTCCGTTCTTCCCTGATTTGTTGCAGCTGGCAGTGCAAAGGGCCAGAGATGTCAATAGTACGAGAAATAGGTGCGTGTGTTTTTTCATTGCATAGTTATAATAAAAGGAGTGGGCTTATTTGACTGTGAATGTGTCATGGTAGATATATGTGTCGCCATCATAGAAGTCTATGTTGTAGGTGTCAGCTTTCCAAATTCCTCCCAGCACGGAACCGAATGGCTCAAGCTCCACCGTGTAATTTCTTCCGGTACGTTCTATTGCAATGTTGTGCTCTAATGTGTACTTGGCATCGCGTTTAGGCAAGATCGTACTACCTTTCCCATTGCTGATTTTCACGCGCAGGGTGTATGTGCCTTTTTGGCTGGCTTGCAGTATGAGGCGGGGGCGAATGAATTTTGCCTCATTGGCCTTGATCGTTTCTCCATATTTGGAGATTATCTTGCCACTATTGTCGCAGTTGCAGACTTCCGCTTTGCTTATGGTGATTGGGCTGTTGTTTTGTTCTACGACAATGACGGAGTCTGCCTTTCTTGCTGCTTTATCGTCTGTTTCCTTTTGGCGGATTGCTTGGGTTATAGAGTCTTGTCGTGCTTTTGCGAGATTGCGTTTTAGAATGGCTCTGGTTTCATTGTCAAAAGACTTGATCATGTTGGAGAAAGCGGACATGTGAAGCCGGAAGTTGGCGGTGGTCAGCTCCTTGATAGAACTGATCAAAATGTCCTGTCTGAAGGCGATGCGGTTGGCGTCACTGTCGAGATAGACCTTGACGCCCGCAAAATTTGCATTGACCATGTTGGAAGCTTCAAGTGCGGCTTGTCTGAAGTTTGCGTCCTTGCCTTCCATTTTAATGCCGATCCGATGTAGCTGTAGGAAGATGCCGTTGCCATTGTTCATTGATTTGTAGGCGAACCAGTAAACATCCCCTCCTTCTTGTGCTCGGAAGAGGATGTCGTTTCCTTCTTTATTGTAGTTATAGCCATTGCCTGTCACTAACTTGATCAGGGCATTTTCTACGTCTTTCTCATTGAAGGCTGTCGCCTGTAACGAGCATAGAAGCATGGTGAGTATTGTCCATACTATTTTTTGCATAATGATGTGGAATTGATGGATTATAGTAAGCTTGTAAAATGGAGGCTTGCCTCATCGCTGTATATTTTTGATGGTTAGCATTAAGCCAACACCTGCCAGACAGCCTGCCAGACCTGACAAGAGAACAGTGGCTATGAGATTAAATGAGCCATTGAGTAATAGGATGATAGCAGTTGCCATCACAATGATCCCCACGATAAAGAGTAGGATGCCACCCGCAAGCAGCCCCGTGTGGTTGTTTCTGCCACCAAGCATCTTGATGTCATTGGGATCGGCGGGAAAGGCAGGTGGGTCGAGAAAGGGGTGCAGTTGGGAACTGTCACAGTCTCTGTCAATTGTTTTACCCGAAACCTCCTCGGATGGAGTGGGCTCTTGGATTTTGCTGAGTATTTCAGCCTCACGTTGTCGCAACAAACTTTTGACAGTGGCCCAATCCACTTGTTGCTGGGGGTCTCCTGCCAGATATATATTAGGTAGGGGACCTGACGAGGCGATATGGTAGGACATATGATGTACAAGGGATTGCCCTATGACTGTCCCGTTTGAGCTGTCATCACGGAAGATGTAGTAAGAACCTCCCGTAAAGTTTCGCCATTCGATTTCTGCATGGTGACGGCTAACTTTATAGTTGGGGTCGTTGAAGCAGATGTCACAGCCTTCCCGCCCTAAGGTAATGAAGCAGCGTCCGTCATTGTGATGGCTCTGCATTGTACCGCTCCCTGTAGGCTTGTGGGGAGTGAAGGCTTGGATGAATGCAGTGCATGTGGCGAAACGCTGGAGCATATTGCGGTTGGTGGCTTGCTCTATAATTTTTTCATAGAGGAGAAGCGTTTCCTTATCCAGTCGCGTATTCTTGCTGGTGAGTTTGGGGAATTTTCCTTCTGTCACAGCCAACAGTAACTCGGCCTGTGAGGCTTGGGGCGGAAAGGCATGCTGGCCTGTGAGCATAAAGTAGAACACGCACCCCATGGAGTAAATGTCGGATCGGGCGTCGATGGTGCCGGCTGTGGCTTGTTCCGGACTCATGTATCCGTCGGAGCCGATGATCGTTCCGAATTGGGTGTGCTGGCTGTGCAAATCCTTGGCAATGCCAAAGTCGAGCAGACAAATGTCACCATTGTCACGGACCATGATGTTACTCGGCTTCATGTCGCGATGTATAACGTCTTGGTTGTGTACGTACTGTAGGACATCAAGGATCTTGATCATGAAATCTTTTGCAGTAGGTCCGTCAAAAGTGCCATGCTGTTGTACGTATTGCTCCAGGTTGAGGCCGTTAACAAGTTCCATCACAATGTAGAACCTGTCATTGTACATGAAGGAATCCTGTATTTTGACGATGGCCTTGTGCTGTAGCCGTTTGAGAAAACGCATTTCCTGACTAATGCGGAAGCGTTGTTCCAGATCGGCAGCGAACTCGGGCAAAATTTCCTTGATGGCCACCCGTTCTCCCTCGGGAGTGTACCCCAAAAGTATGCGCCCCATGCCTCCTTCGCCAATGGGTGTATCTTCGACACGGTATTGCGATATTTGATACATGAAGAACGATAGTGTAAAGAGGTTCTGTTGTTGCTGTGCGTTTGTTAGCGCTGGATGCTGTTGTCTTCAGTGGCTTGTGTAGGAGGCTCCTTTTGCTGGGACTGCTCCTTTCGCATTTGCTTTTCTACCGTTTGTTCTGCTTTGGGGCGCTGGGCAGACTTTCCCTTCCGATTGTTTTTGGGGGCAGCTGCATTTCGCACCGCTTGTTCAGTAGTGGGGCTGTTGTGCCTTCCTTGTGCCGGTTGAATCATGCGGGGGACTGATCCTTTACTATTTTTGCTGTCTGCATTGTTCCCGTTTCGTCCGCTTGAAGAATTGGACGAACCTTTTGCCGGACTGCTTGACGAGGAACGGTCTGCTCGCCGTATGGTAGTGTCGGGTATCGTTTCTGTTTTAGGCTTGCTGGATGTGAGATAGTACACACCACCTCCAATGACAACTAATACGGTCAGAAGTATGCATAAGACAAGTGGTATCCTCGATTTTCTGGAAGTTGAGGTCTCTGCGTTGATACCGGGGATGTTGCCTGATTTCTTGGGTTGGGAGGGCTTTGCCTGTACTTCCTCTGTCCATTCGATGAGCTGTACGGTGATATTGTCTGCTCCACCAGCTTCGTTGGCCATATTGACCAAACGTTGCGCTTTGTCCTCTACTGAAATGCCAGGGGTGGCAAGGACATGCTCCATCATGTTGGCGGGCACCATGCCACTAAGGCCATCGGAACAAAGCAGCAAGAAGCAGCCTGGTGTAGGGGAGAGGGGGGCGGTACACACGGTAGGGGGAGTCATGTCAACGATTCCGAGTGCATTTGTAATCTCATTCTTCCGTGGGTGGCTCTCCGCCTCTTCTGCCGTCAATTCTCCTGCATCGACAAGTGTCTGTACATAGCTTTGATCTTTGGTCACTTGTGTGAGGCCCTGCTGAGGATTGTAGAAATATATGCGGCTGTCGCCTACTGAGCCATAATAGACCTGGTTGTCCTTGATAATGGCCATGACGCAGGTCGCTCCCATTCCAGAAAGATGGGGACTGACTTCACTGCGGTGCAGTATGCCGCGGTTTGCAGCGATAATGGCACTGGAAATGGCTTGGGTAGGGTTTTCGAAGTGGTTGTTCGTCAGTATATCTTGAATGATGCTTACGGCGAGATTGGAGGCTGTTTCGCCTCCGTTTTCCCCACCCATGCCGTCACATACGGCCACGACCTGCCCGGTGCTGCACCTGAAGGCGATCATACTGTCTTCGTTGTTTTGACGCATGATTCCCACATCTGTACGACCGGCTATGTGGTAATTTTCCATTGTAATTTACTTTGTTTGAGAAAGATTCGGATGGAGCAGAGGAATGCGCTCGTTCTGTTCGTTTAGCCTATTTGTGGAATGGCGATGAATATGAAAAGCGTGCTGCCTACGCGAATGATATCATAGTTTTGTAGCTCTCCGTCATCGAGAATCTCCTTGTTGATAAATGTGCCGTTCGAGGACTGCTCATCGCGGAATTTAAACTTGTTGTCCACACTTCGATAGAGTATGCTCATGTGACGGCCCGATAGTTGATGGTCATCGGGTATGCAGATGTCGCAGGAACTGTCGCGTCCTATGTAATTACGTCCTTCATAGATATTGAAGGCTCTCCCTTGCGGATAGCGGCTGTAACATACGAGGAAACCTACAAGTTTGCGACCCTCACTGACTTTGCCTGTAGTGGCATCCACACGGCGTATGGTTGTGCGGTTGGTGGCAGGCTGTGTAGGTCGCACCGGATTGGACTGCTGTACGCCGTTGATGACTGTATTGCCGACCGGGTTGGCTGCTGTTCCTGTATTGGCTTGCCGGATTTGGGTGTGAGAAACGGTGTTGCCAGACTGCGGTATCGGCGAAGTCCGGCCAGACGTGTTGGGATCTTGCATGACCTTGGTTGATCTGTCAATTTGAGGCTCTTGCGCAGATTGTTGTGATTGGGGTTGATAGGAGGGCATGTCGGGGAATGCGGGCGTGTTACCTTGTTCGACCTTTGCATTGCAAAGGGGGCATACTAAACCGTAGATGCTACTCTCGAATATGTGCCCGTTAGGACATTTTACTTTTGCCATGTCTATGGTTGTTTGTCGGGAAGTGATGAAAAGAAGCAGGAGAAGGGCAGGGATGCAGTGTGCATGTACCTCAATGGATTTCTGGAGATGAGAGATGTATGATTCCCACTGGTATCAGACCGCTGGGGATTGGTCGGGTACAACCCTCTCCACGAGGGGCAGTCAGACGGTCAGGTCATCGTGCTCGTCAGTGTCGTAGCTGTCGTGGTAGCTCGTGTTGTCGGACAAATATCCCGAAGCATCAGTGTCGTTGTTTGCACCATCTTCATGAGCGTAATATTGCTCCTCGCTTTGTGCCGTCGTCGCATATTCGTCCGTTGCATATTCATCACTGTGCCCTTCGCTGGTGGCATACTCATCTTCGTTGATGGATGCGGTGTAATTGCCAACGTCACCATGGTTGTTGTAATCCTGGTTTCCGTCTGCATAATCGCCGAATTGTTGGTCTTCACGTCCGAAGTCATTTTGGATGCCGTGAGCGTCGCTGATATCGTCCTTGGGGTCTGCGGGGGCATTTTCGTCTTCCGCATGTATGATGGAGACGCTTTCTTCCGGGGTGTTGAACATGTGGACGTTTTGTCCTTCGAGTGAAGTGACTTCGCCTTCATCGATGAGTCCGTTTCCGTTATGGTCTATCCACATGGCATCGGCCTTGCCATCACCTTCGTTGTCAATCAATGCTCCGTCTTTGCCATCTACGGTAAATGTTTCGGCGGCGGATATAAGGTTTCCCTCATTGTCGTGCATTTCAATGCGTTCGCCGAATTCTACTTCCGGTTCTGCTTCAGCGGGATTCGGATCTTCGTAATGATGGTGGTGTATTTCGGTGGCGCGTTCTTCTTTCACGCTGAGGCTTTGCGCTCCAGTGTCTGCCGCTCCACTTAGATCATTAGCCGAAAGGCTGCCTTCTTGGGGAGGCGTGGCAGATCCTTCCGCTTCTTGGCCGTGGTCGGCCAGTGCATTGGCACCATATGCCACACCCGCGCCTGCAACCCCCATGGCGACCGCCGCACCTACAGTTTTGGCGATATTGCTTTTCTTAACGGCGGCATCTTCCATTTCCTCGATCTTATAATTCTGTTCGCTCATAATAAAAAGGTTTTAAGGGTTTTTGTCTTCAAAATGTGGTGAGTGAATTCATTGAATAGGTATGCTGCGATAGCGTTCCACTTGGTTGAAGGGAATCTGCTCTGTGTACCCACTGGGAGTGAGGAGCAGTAGGAAATTGTCTTCCGGCGTTTCACCTGTGTGCTGTTCCACGATAAGTCCCTTCATTTGTGTACCGCTTTTCAGATCAATGATATTATTGTAAGGACGTTGACTCCACAGGCTCTTGGCCGGATTGACCGCAACTTTACTGGATTGTGCGATGTCTTTGAGCTGTAAATGTAAGTTGCGCCCAGAACTGAGAAGGAGTGTGAGGCTTATGCCCGGCACTTGTGCAATAACCTGTCCTTGTAATTTTGTACCATCGTTGAGAATGATCAAGTCATCAAGGCCTTCATTGGTGCGTGCCGTGCGTGGAGTTTTCTCGATGTGGTTGATTTCGTCCCAATTCAAGTCGATGTCGCGGTTAGGAAAATCCATATATACAATGTGGCTTGCCATATGCTCAATGGGCATTACTGTATCTGTACATACCGGATGTTTGAACTGTAAGGTCAGCATCTTCAATCCTTTCTGTTGTCCGTTGTTTGTTTCAAAAGCATGATTCCGTTCTGCCCACCAAATCCAGTCATCTGGCAATTGGTTGAGTGGTACCCATACTTCTTGGGGACTGTTCGAGAGTTGGGAAATGGACACCCTGCGAATGGCTCTTGAGGCGTAGAACTGCATGCCCTTACCTGGCTGCTGCATGGATATGTAGCCCTCGAGTTTTGAACTGTCATTAAGAATCAGGTACGTACGTTGTGCCGTACTCGTTGTAGGGATAGTCATAGCCCACATGAAGAGACAGAGCAACCGCAGAATTGTGATCTTTCGTTTCATGTCACAGGAATTCCTTGTTCTTAATAGATTAATGGACTTTGTTGCTTGGTTTGTTGGCGTGAGGGTCCAGTTTCTGTTTGTGTGGCACGGTTGGATTGTTGAGGAGGGGAGGGCTGCTGTACCTGTTGTTTGCGCACATAGTTATGTTTTTTCTGTCGTCGCTTCTTGCCCGTCATGACGGCCTGTTCTGAGGGACTTTTTGCCTTTTGCAGGGTATCTGTGGTCTCCTTGGTCTCCAAATGGATTGTAGTGCCGTCTTTTACTATAGGAACCGGATGAACTTGTCCGGTTGGACGTGTGAGCCACCATGCACAACTTCCACCGATGGCTGCAAGTGCTAAGAGCGAAGCTATGAGAAGGATACGCAGACCTTTGTATGGGTCGGGTACAGCACGCAGATCAAAGTCCCATACTTGCGCAAGTGAGACTTTGTCGGAGCGATGTACAGTTACTTCCCTGTCTGGTGACAGCCTTTCGCCATTCAAGTAGGTACCGTTGGCACTGATGTCGCGTAGGTGCATTTTCCCCCAAAGGCTGCACGTAACGATAGCATGGCGGCGGCTTACTTGGTCACTTTCATCGTTGATGACGATATCGGCTTCATTCCATCTGCCGACAAGGTATTCTTTCTTCATGAGCGGAATGTTCGGATTTTCTGTTATTGGGGTAAGGATATCCGAGACTATTTATGACAGGTCAATCTTTGCAGCTTATGCATGATACGGTAACACCAGCTGTATTGCAGTTTAGAGTTACTCTTAATGTCTACCATGATGGCTGTGAAGTTGTCATATTCCTTACCCGACTTTTTCCCGATTTCGTCTATATGGGACATGAGCGTGGATAGCGCTTGTCCTGCATCGGCTGAAGTACTGAACAGAGATAAAAGTTGAGGCTCTTTGATTGCATTCCACACGCCATCGCAGCACAGTACGAAACGATCTCCCTTACGGTAGGGGATACGTTGGATGTCAACGGGCATTGTCGTCTTGAGTCCCAAGGCGCGGGTGATGATGTTGGCATTGGGAGCTGTCCGTGCCCATTCTTCACTTCGCAACCCCGTACGTACGAAGTTCTCCATTACGTAAGAGTGGTCGAACGTTCGGAATAACTTATGTCTGTTGTGCAGACGGTATGCCCTGCTGTCACCTACGTGTGCGATATAGGCAGCCTCATCGGTGAGGAGCAGGGTGACAGTTGTCGTTCCCATTCCCAGCAAGTCGGGATTATTGATGGCACAATTGTAAACGGCCATGTTTGCCTCTTCTATGGCATTGTGCAGCCGGGCCTCCATACTGCTTGTCCTCCCCCGGTCAATAAGGGCTTGCTTTAAACTCTCCAGTATGGCATCGGCCGCTACGCGTGAAGCGGTGCTTCCTCCTACACTTCCCCCCATACCGTCACACACGGTAAGTACCATCTCTCCGCTATCGAGTAAGAAGCCATCACAAAAGTCTTGGTTTTCTGAACGTCCCCCTGTTTGGGAGTCAGCGAATGCCTCATAACGGTTGGTTGAGCCGATTTTCTTCATAGCTTTTGAGGTGATTGGTTTGCCTATCTGAGCAGCCTGTTCAAGTCGTTTTCAAAAGAATTCTCTTGTCGGGCTTTGGTGGGTGTGGGTTTGGGTTGGGATGGCTGATTGGAGGTGCCAGACTTGCGTCTGGTGGTAGTGCTTGTCCTTTTCTTTTTGGGGGCGGCTGAAGATGAAGAGGTAGTCGGAGTTGGAGTCGGAGCTGGAGTAATGGCCTTGTTGATCCAGCTTTGGCACTTTTCTGCGAAAGCCACATCTTGTTGAGCTTGAGCCATCGCTTTTGCTTGAGAGAAGAAGCTGTGCGCAGTCTGGATATTTTGTGCTTCGCCGCCAGTACGTTCAGGGCCTACGAAGTAGTCCTTTGCCAGTTCGAAAAGAGCTGGATAGTTGGCGTTGTCCACACTGACAATTTTTTTGAGCAGTTCGTGCGCTTTCTTGCGGTCTTGAGAAATTTTTCCCTTCAAGCAGGTTTGCATGATCCAAATGGTATCGTCTACTTCCGTCGGTTCCTTAGCCGGGTATAGCAAACGACTCAGTAGATAGGTGGCCGGCATATTCACCGAGTCGGGTTCTTGTGACAGTTTGGTTATTTCCTCAAAACCGGCTTGGGCTGTTGCGGGATCTTTCATCTGTTGGCAGGCCTTGGCATATCTTGCCTCGAATGAGGATGCCGGCGAATTGTCCCATTTCTTGTTCGTGGAATTGTTCACAATGACTATGGCAACTATCGCAACCAGTACGGCAGCTATCGCTCCCCCAATGACCCATTTGATGGGGCTGCGGTTATTGTGGTGTTCATCGGGATTTTCCGGTACTTGGTCGATTGCTACACGGAATTCTCCCGCACTTTGATAACGTTTGGCCTGATCTTTTTGGGTTGCCTTTTGTATGATTTTGGCCAATTGCTTGTTGGGTACATACTTACAGGGTATGTTCTTGTTCAGCTGGGCTGCAATCACTGTTTGTGTTTGTCCTGTGAATGGTAGTGTACCCGTGATGAGCTGGAAGAGCAGAATGCCTGCTGCATAGATGTCAGTGGTTCTGTTTTGATGTGGTACGTCCCCCAAGATAAGCTCGGGAGCGGCATATTGTGCTTTTCCCATGAATTGTCCGGTCTGGGTAAGGGATCTGTCTTGTGTGGCAAGGTTGTTTATCTTCTTGGCGATGCCGAAGTCTATGAGCTTGATCTTCTCATCACGTGTCACCATGATATTAGTAGGGTCAATGTCACGATGAATATACCCCTTGTCGTGTAGTGCCATAATGCCTGAAAGAACATGCTGCATCACGTAGACGGCGAAGGCGCAGGGGCGTTCTTTGTACATGCCATATAGTTTCTGGGCATAAGGAATTACCTGACCTTCATTATCAGTCACAATGCCCTGTAACAGATCTGCCAGCATGACACCTTCAAGTAATTCGCTGACAACGTGATAGTGATAATGCGTGCTTCCTGTGGTGGGGTCGGTGGTTTCTGTCGTCAGAAATCCCATCATCTCCACAAGATTGTCGTTGCGCAACTGTATGGAAGCTTCGCGACGGGCACGTTCAATGACAGAGGCGGGCAGACCGTCAAACATAAATTTGATGGCGACATTTTGTGTAAGGTTTGTACTCGCGTCCACGCGTCGGCCCTTGTATACTTTGCCCATTCCACCTTCACCTAAAGGTCTGGATGCAGTATCGAATTCGTAATATATACCTTCTTCCAGTTCGTGACTGCCTTGAAGTTTGATGATTGCCATAGCTTGTACTAGTTATATATTGGGATAAAACGGGGTGCTTCGAATTATTCGTAGATGGTGGTCTTCATGCTGTTAGGCATACTGTTTCCTGGCTTGTACGGATTGGATTCGGGATTTGTCCGATGTTCCAGAGTAGCAGCCTCTTTGAAATACGGGGTGGGTTCCAATCCCAATTTGGCGGCATGAAGCTTAATGAGAGCTAGTCTGTAAGAGATGCCGAACCCTAGCACATCATGGTCTTCTATCACGTGGGTGTCATAGCCGGTTTCTTCACCATTGACAAAGGTGCCACATGAAGAGCCACTGTCCGTGACAGATACGGCCATACGTTCTTGTCCGCCATCGCTTTTGATCTTGCGTATGACGATTACCGCATGATGGAAGGACACGCTGCTTTCTGGCAGGTGTATGTCACATAGCTTGTCGCTTCCGACTGTATTGCGTCCGAGATAGAGAGGGAATATTTCCCCCTGTATGCGTCTGGATAAACTGAATAATATGCCGGCGAGAGGCCTTTCTTGAAGTTGGATGGTTGTCATGTCACATGGAACTGCCGTATTTGCAGTATGGGCAGATTCTGCGGCATGGGTGTCAGTGTCGGATGCTGGTGCTGGTGCCTGAAGGTTGGAACTTCCCGCTATGACAGTTCGTTCGACTTGTGTGCCACCGTTGTTGCTGGAATTATATGCATTGGTTCTCCCGGAAGGTTTGTATATGCCTGCCAGCGGATCGTCAGCCATTGTTTGTTGGTTTCCGTCTGTTGGAGAGCAGGTCTGTCGCAGTCCGGGGATAATGGTTTTGTTTTGTGACATACGGCTATGGAATGCTATGGAGTTCTGACGCGAAACTTGTAGCTATTTTATCTCAAAGTTCATAGTGGTTTTACCCATTGTGATTTTGTCTCCTGAATGGAGGGTGGCCATGGCATTGAGACTAATGGGCTGGCCGTTTAGGTAGACAGGGTTGTTCGTCTTTAATGGTGTGAGTTGACAAATTATCTGGTTGCCAGAACGTCCCACGCGTAGCAATGCTTGTTCCCGGCTCATGTAGGGATCTGGAGCTAAGCGGATATCAGCCTTGCTGTCAGAGCTGTTGCGGCCTAAGACGAAATTGCCTTGTTTGAGCTTAAATCTTCTGTTCAGTGCCGGCATACTGAGGTATGCTTCAGTGGATGGGGATGGTGCATCCTCAGAGCTTATTTTCGTCTTCTTGTTAGGGTCGGGGATGTTGGTGGCGATTGTGGTTTTCTTGTTTGCTATATCAGAAGTGTGTTGGGGGGACGATGTAGGTTTCGTAGTGGTATATTGGTTCCAATTCAGAACCACGGAGAATGGGGCAGCGTAGCCGCATTTGGGACATCGGAATGCATCATTCTTGAATACATTGGGGTCTCCTGTTATTTTAAATTTTCGCCGGCATATAGGGCATGTAATAACCAACTCGCTCATGTATATAAATAGGGTGTCTTTATCGATGGATTATGTAGGATTGTCAGTAACGGCTCAATACCATGTTGTTGCTGAAGCGGCCCCACATTTGCGGATGCTGCTCTCCGTTGGTGTCGCTGACGACCGATTGGTTCACATAGTTGAAAAGTTCTCTGCAGGTGACATTCCGATCCTCGTTGGAATCGGCTTTCCCTGACAGACCTTCTACCACGAAATTCATGAAACAGGGTACATAGCTGACCTCATTGGCACGGCTTGACATATAAAGCATGACTTCGGTTAGGTCGCTGCCATTGTAGCGATTCCGCCGTTGTGTATTGTTAGGACGGTTCCCACCTTCTTGGGAGAATCCTCCGGAGTAGCATGCCTCTGCAAAGATGACTTTTCTCATGGCTTTGGATTTTCGCATGATAGCCTGCACTTCTGCATAGGTTATTCCCTTGTCTGTTCTCCCGTCAAAACCATAGGTGGTGATGCCGCCAGGATAGCCATGACCGGAGAAGATCAGCATGATGATGTCGTCTTTGTCCGCTTTGGCGAACTGGGAGCGCATGACACGCAGCATGTGGTCGCGTGTCGCATTCTCATTGAGCAGCATGAACACATCGCTGCTGCTGTTTTGATGGAAAAATGTTGCCGCTAATTTGGCAGAAGTGATGGTGTACCCTTTCAGCGATGGACAGATGGAAGGATATTTGTAATCGCTTAGGCCGATGGCTACGACATAGGTGCGGCCGGCAGCCAATAATGGCTGCACGCCCCCCCCGATGCACAGTAATATGATGAGGAAAACTCTAAATATCTTGTTGGCAGGTTTCATAAAATGCGGATTTACATTTGGGACATTGCCCCTCATTGAGAATATGTTCATAAAGCCTGTTGCCAAAAGGACAATGGCATTTGGGACAGCAATAATTGCGATGGAAGTTTTGGTCGAGTTCCGCCTGCTTGCGTATGAGTTCTTTGTTCTTGTTGTTGAGTAGCAGGAAGAACAAGAAGCATACGAGCAGTACGCACACAGGTGAAGCATAGACTAAGACTTGGCTGATATTGTCGTCTAAACTCTTAATGACGGTAGGTAATACCATGGCGGAAAGGGTGGCGATAGGCATCATCAGCATACGCAGTAGGCCATTGGTGGATTTCTTCTGCTCAAGCTCCATCTTGTTTTTCTGATAGTGCATCATCATATAGCGTAAGGCTGTGATGTCTACACGTGTCGGAGTTGGTTGTGGGGGCTTATTGCTTTGCAGTAAATCACGAACCTTTACGACCAGTGTCGGGCCGAGGCGCAATATGCAGTTCGGGCCGATCTCAAGTTGGCTGATACGCTTGAAACTGCCATCTTTCATCTTGATATAGGTGCCATTGGCCGAATGGGTGTCGGTAATGGTAAGGCGTCCATTGTCTTCCATTCGAAGGATGGCATGATGGCGGCTGACAGTTTCATCTGTGATGGGAAACGGCTGATTGCCTAATTTGCCTATGGTGATTTCTTTCATGTCGGTTAAGCGGTGGCATTGCATTTCTTGATGAGGTACGTGGCATGGGGCTAATTCCCAATTCAAAATGCAGATACCATCTCCTGCAAAATTAGGGAAATTTCAGAACTGTTTTTCTTTATCTCATTCGCCTCGTGCGCGGATTGCTTGCAACTGTGTATGGGCGGTTTGAAATGATGCATGAATGGATGAAAAAACTTTTCTGAGTGCCATAATCACAAATGGTTCATGCAAAAAAGTTGCTACAGTTTTCTCTATTCTTAAAACTTCTCTTATCTTTGCACTCGCAAAAAGCAAGGTGCCATAGCTCAGTTGGTAGAGCAAAGGACTGAAAATCCTTGTGTCCCCGGTTCGATTCCTGGTGGCACCACACAAGAAACTCCGAAGTACTTAATAACCAAGTGCTTCGGAGCTTTTCTATTTACGAAAAACGCCAAGTTTCCTATAAAGTTGCCTATAAAATATACGCATAAACGCCTATAAACCAACTTGAATCCACTTGGCTAATGCCGGTAAAAGACGGCTTTTAATCTTCAAGCCGATTAAAGAAAAACTGGAGTCACCCACAAAAAGGATCGTGGCTGTCTTTCCCTCTTGTCGGTATAGTCGCTATTTCAAAGCTGCATCAAGCCATTTCGTTGGTTATCCACTCCTTCGACCTCCAGCATCAAAAGTTCAAATGACGCGATGACGCTTTGACCTTATTGAACTTTTGATCTTTTCGCAAAGAATGCAGGACTTGTTTCGGCTTACACAGGCAGGCAATCACATTCCTTTCTATTTCCCTGCTTAGCAAGCAACCTGTTGAACTTATAGCATATGACGATGCGGCCGGTTGGGTTGGAGAAGCCAAGCAAGATAGAAGCCAACTATACTTGGGATAACTTGTGTATGTAATCAAGTTGCATCGACGAATTCCATTCATGCGCTTGAACAAGTTCAATCTAATGAATGGAATGGTACAAGTTTTCATACAGTCTTTATCTTATAAGTGAATTAATGTCAAGCGTTTCAAGTGCGCAGTAAGACGTATAGAGAAGATGGCGTGGGTTACCGTTCTTGGTTAAGGGACCGGCGTGCAGCCATTTAGGATTCAAGGGAGAGATTACTTTCACAATGTCTTTCAGACAGTCGCGCAGATAGCTGCGACAACCGATATTGTCACCAAAAGCCAAGAGGACGGATGGGGAGTTGAGACCAATGAGTGCAGACTTTATTTCGTCAAGGTTACGATGGTGCAAGACATTGTCGCAAGTTTGATGAAGTTCCGCCGGGCGTGGCGTACGCTGCGGATAGAGATTGAGCATGATGAAGCTGTCGAAACCATTGCCATCGGCGAAGCCCATTACTCGGCACATAGTGCGGTCGGACTTTGATTTATTAGCCGTACTTGGATTTATTCCTATTACGACTAATGGCTTTGTCCCCTCCTTTCGTAGCATAAAACGTACGGTGGCTTCATCGCCACTCATTTCGATTTTAGTGTATTGCATATCCGTACACTGGCGAGCCGTCCCAAAGCTCTCTAAAAATTAAGACTGTTAGCTGTGTACACAAAAAACGTGGGACAATCGCCTATTGTTCATCCCACTCATCGAGGCTCCGGCATTGCCTGTCACATCGGAATAAACAGTGCAGAAGCCCACGTTGAGGTATATAAACCACCAACAGCTCGTTTGGCTAACAAACGAACTTCAGTGTGGATATGCCACCCGCAGACATCTACCACTGCTAAGCCTTATGACGTGATTGTAATTTATCGGATTACGATGAGTCAAAGACAAGCGTAGAGTAAACGCCTTCTATGTATGCCATCCCCATCCGTTTCTGCCTTTTGTGGCATCCGCGTTTTCGGGAAGGGCCTGCGCGAATGTACTAAACCTTGATGTAAATCAATCGCTTTTGCCGGCCTTTCCACAAAAAATGCAGAGGTTATTGATGTGCAGTGTCCAACAGCAAATGCGAAGTCAAGGGAAGTTCGCATAAAACCTCTCCTTAGATGTGTAGAAGTTGATTTTTCTCTCTGAACCTTCTGTTCGGTTTGTACTGTAATTCTACGGTCAGAGACATCGTTGAATTTGTCCTGTTTGGGAATGTGTTTCATGATCAGCTTGTTCGCATTCTCAACGGTTTCAGAATGAGAACAGAAACGCCACCGCTCCGATGTGGAATGATGGCGCAAAAGTACAGGGAAATCCATTGAATTAAAAAGAAATTAGGGTTCGTTCGGTTCGCGAACCCGTAAATGAACCAAACGGATTGAAACGCACTGATTTCAGGTGCTTGCAAGAAGCACTGTAGTTTGATAGATGATGACATTATCGGTAGGTTGTAATTTTTCCATGATTGCGAATTTAAATGTTTTATATGACTGTTTAGAATGCCTCAGAGAATATCGTTTCTTCCTCCATTGGCAATGGCATCAATCTCATCAGCGGTTTCATCCGAAGACAGCTTGATGTAATCCATAAAAGTCTTTTGGGTCTTATTTTCGCTCACGTACATCACCTGCAAAATGGTGTACTTTTGCGTCAGGTGCATATTCACGTACCAGCATGACTTCAATCGTGCTGGTGAACCATCCTGCAAGACACAAACCATCCTGCAAGACACAAGAGCCGCCAGGACATCCCGCCCAGACGGCTTACTGTCATATAAGGCAAGGGACTGCCGGCGCACAGTGTCTTGCGCCCCCGGTTCGATTTCTGATGATGCCGCTTTGCAAGATGGCGATGAACCGTTTGGGCTGAATGTTCAAGCGGCTTGCTTTCTGGGGCTGGGGTCTTTGGTTTTGCGAGGTGGAATCCCTCTCTGATAAATTGCGAAGAAGGGGGACGCCATGTGTGTTATCTATCGTGTTGGGACTTTTTGCGCCCCTAAAACAGTATAAGGGTGCCTCGAGAGTTACGTTTGGCATCCTGTTTGCTTCTCATATATAGAACCCCGCAAGAACGAGGAACACTTAACCTAAAGGGAGTGCGCTGCGTTCGGGCGGTCAAACAATCATATTCTACATTAAAACGATACAATTATGCTTAGCAAAAAGATTGAGGAAGCGCTCAATGAGCAAATCAATGTCGAGATGTGGTCAGCCTATCTCTACCTTTCGATGTCCGCATGGTGTGCCCAAGCCGGTCGTGCCGGCATGGCGAAGTGGTATGAGGTGCAGTTCCGTGAAGAGCAGGATCATGCCCGTGTGCTCTTCAACTACGTGCTTTCACGCGGTGGCAAGGTCTTGTTGAAGCCCATCGCCGCAGTTCCGACAATCTGGCAGTCAGAGCTTGATGTCGTTAAGAGCACGCTTGGCCACGAGCAAAAGGTAACAAGCCTTATCAACAATCTCTTCGCCCTGACCAGTGCCGAGAACGACTATGCCACACAGAGCATGCTTAAGTGGTTCATCGATGAGCAGGTAGAGGAAGAAGAAACAGCCCGTGAACTGATCGACCACCTTAAAATGGTAGAGGGCAACGGCTATGGCTTGTTCATGCTTGACAAGGAACTTGGCGAGCGTGGCTACTCTCCTGCCGCTCCGCTGGGCAAAAAATAAACTTCTACAGACGAAAGCGAAGTTTCTCTTCGAAAAAGCAAGTCTGGAATCCACTTGGACTCCAGACTTGCTTTTTCATATCATTCTTTCTCCATTCAATTGCGTAAGAATAGGCGGCTCTCCATGCTTCGGAGTACGTCATCTTTGAGGAATACAGGCAGCATCTGAACAAAAGGCTCAAGCGGGCTTGGCCTTTTCTGTCTTCGATTTGCGCTATCTTTGGATAAGATAGGCTGCATCTGAACAAAAGGCTCAAGCGGGCTTGGCCTTCTGTCTTCGATTTGCGCTATCTTTGGATAAGATAGGCTGCATCTCAACAAAAGGCTCAAGCGGGCTTGGCCTTCTGTCTTCGATTTGCGCTATCTTTGTAGTGCAATGGCCCGATGGGGCATTATGTTCGCCACTTCCTTATATCTCTCATGCGCAAACTGGCATTCAAAATTACCGTGCTTTTTTTACTCCTCACAGCCACGCTCTGTGCGGCGGTAGGATTTGTGGTGCATTCCGCCCGGCTGGCTTCTGGATTGTCAGAGGCAGAGCAGGCTGTGGCCACACAGCGGCAGGCCACGGATCGTTTGATGTATGCATTGCTCACCTCAAGCACGCAGGCTGAAAGCGCCACCTTGCAATATGCGGAAAACATGCCGTTGGCTCGTTATTTGAAAAGTGTGGGTAGAACAGAAAGCGCCTTGGAAAATCTGCGGGCGCTTATCCCTGATTCCGGACAACGAGCCAGACTTGACACATTGCGTACGCTCGTCAGACTGCGCAGCCAAAGTGTGCTCAGTCTCGTTGATGCCTTGCGTCGTGAAAACGGAAAAGGCTCCCCCCTGCAACGTCAGATAGCCGAACTTCGTTCGGGGAGAAAACCGATTAATGTGGGGGCTGAAGTGGCTTCAGACGTGGTAGAGCATGGTGAGCAGGTGGTAATTCACAGTCGTAAAAAGGGATTCTTCCGCCGTTTGGCAGATGCCTTCCGGAAGGGGAAGGACGATACGGTAAGTGTGAGCACTGTGACTCGCGAACATCCAGCGGGAGGAACACGCACACAAGTCAATATCACCGACACTTTGGCTGATATCCTGACAGATGTACACCGGGACATAACGCAAAGCCAAGCGTCCGGACACAGACGCATCGCCCGTCATTCCGATGCCTTACGCCTTACCAGCTCCAATTTGGCTGGGCGGATTGTGGCATTGCTCACGGACTTCAGCCGCACACAGCGTCGGCAATTGGCCGATGCCACTCAGCACGACCTGGCCGACCGGCGCGGAGGTGCCTGGCAGATGGGGGCGCTGGCTCTGCTGACAACCGCTGTAGCGTTGGCTCTTTTCGTTTGGGTCTGGCGTGACATGTTACAAGCCATTCGGTATCGGCGTGCCCTTGAAGAGGCTAACCACCGTACCCAAGAGCTGATGAAAAGGCGTGAGCAGTTGCTCCTCACCATCTCACATGACATCAAGGCTCCCGTTAACACCATATTGGGCTATCTGGCTCTTATCAGGCAGCAATCCTCCATCACATCGTCAGCCGAACTTTCGGCTATAGAGTCGTCTGCCCACCACCTATTGCAGCTGGTGATGGCTCTTCTTGACTATCATAAGCTTGAGGCAGGCGAGATTCATCCGACCATTGCTCCTGCGGACGTTCAGGGGCAGCTCACCGATATTTGTCTCGCCTTCCGTCCCCTGGCGGAGAAAAAGGGGCTTGAATTGGCTTTCATCTCTGCTTTGCCTAAGACGGGGAGTGTTTACCTTACTGATGCCTTTCGTTTAAGGCAAATCTTAGAGAACCTGTTGAGCAACGCCATCAAGTACACCCGTATGGGTCGTGTCTCTCTAAAGGCCGAAGAACGGGACGGATCTCTGTTCCTGAGTGTCACAGACTCCGGTTGCGGACTAAGTGCCTACGACTGTGAACGGATTTTTGAACCATTTACGCGGGCAAAGGGCAGTGAAGGACAGGAAGGTACAGGACTGGGCCTGAGTATCACGCGCCAACTGGCTCTATTATTGGGCGGAGAGCTGAGTGTCAGCAGTGAGTTGGGAAAAGGCAGCACTTTCACCCTCTGTCTGCCGGCCAGGCACAGTGAGGTTTCGGTTCCGAAGATTCCCGTGTACAAGAAAGATTCCGCCTTGCCCCAATCAAGCAGGCCCCTTCTTGTGGGTAATGACACTCTTTCTGTAGCGGTTCTTGACGATGATCGCTTGCAAATGCAGCTTACATTGGCCATGCTGCGCAATGTGTTGCCCTCCCATGCAACCATACGTTCTTTTGATGAAGCTGAAGCATTGTTGGGCTTTATGCAGAGTGATGACCGTCCGGATATTCTCTTCACCGACATCGAGATGCCTGGACTTACGGGTTTTGAAGTGAGACAGCGGGTTCATGCCTTGCCCGGGTGTGGGGCACTTCCGGTCATTGCCATGACCTCGCATACCCTGCTTCCTCCCGGTCACTTCACGGAGCAGGGATTTGCTGCAGTGATTTTCAAGCCTTTTACGCAAAACGGTCTACGTGAAACCTTGCAGCGTCTCGGCCTATTGGGAGGGGTTCCTATCCCCAGCCACTCGCCCCAATCGCCCCAATCGCCTCCTGTTCCGTCCTCCGGCAATATATTCTCCCCCTTACTTACATTTGCCTCAGGCGATCAGGATGCGGAGCGAAAAATTTTAGTGCAGTTTCAATCCGACTGTCTGACCTATGCCCGAACTTTGGATATGGCGGCGATGGGGCAGGACAAGGCAGCCCTCTGTCAGGCGGCTCATAAGTTGTTGCCGACTTTCACCCTCATACAGTCCCCGGTCGTCCCCATGCTTCGAGCACTTGAGACCCGACGAGGACAGACAGATTGGTCAGATACCGATGCGACCGATTGCCGGCGGATACTTGAAGAAGTGCGCCGCATAACCCGACTACTTAAAGAAAACTTGTCACAATGAAGCACCTACTGATAGTTGAAGATGATCTGACATTCTCAACCATGCTCGCTACCTGGCTGCGCAAGAAAGGTTTTGATGTGTGTACAGCCTCAAGTGTAGGGGCGGCGGTCAAACGCTGGCTGTCGGAAGAGCCTCTGCCCGACTTGGTACTTTCTGATCTGCGCCTGCCTGACCACGATGGATTATACTTCCTGCAATGGCTGCACAAACAAGGGCATCATGTTCCCTTTATCGTCATGACGGGGTATGCCGAAGTGGATAATGCGGTTGAGGCTATGAAGCTCGGTGCGACGGACTATATCAGCAAGCCCATACAGCCGGACATTCTGCTGGGCAAACTGCAGGATGCACTTGAAAAACCGGTTTCATCCCAAGAATCTGTCTCACCCGCCAAGGCGGCGCCAACCGTCAGCAAGCAGACCAGGGGAGGGCAGGGTACGGACGTTCCTGCCATACAGGGTATCGAAGGACATTCGGCCGCCGCTCGTGAGTTGTATCAATTGGCTTCGTTAGTGGCGCCTACTCCCATGTCGGTGCTCATCATGGGAGCGAGCGGTACAGGTAAGGAATATGTAGCCCGGCGCATACATGGTCAGAGCCAGCGGGCAGACGGGCCGTTCATTGCCTTGGATTGTGGTGCATTGACCAAGGAACTGGCCGCTTCCGAACTGTTCGGACATGTGAAGGGAGCTTTTACCGGAGCAGGCTCCGACAAGGTTGGAGCTTTTGAGCAGGCTTCCGGCGGTACGCTTTTTCTGGATGAAGTGGGCAATCTGTCTTATGACGTACAGGTTCAATTGCTGCGTGCCTTGCAGGAACGCCGCATCAGGCCGGTAGGCAGTGCGGAGGAGCGTACGGTTGACATTCGACTGGTGAGTGCTACCAATGAGAATTTGCCGGAGGCCATTGCCCGGGGGGCATGGCGCGAAGACCTGTACCACCGTATCAATGAATTCACACTGCATATGCCACTGTTGCGGGAACGTATTGAAGATATACCTGATTTTGCCCGGTATTTTCTCGACAGGGCCAATGAGGAGCTGGGCAGTAACGTACGGGGATTTACCCCCGAAGCCCTGCAACTATTGCAAGGCTATCCGTGGCCGGGCAATCTGCGTGAGATGCGCAATGTCATCGTGCGGGCTGCACTGCTCTCCCAACAGGCGGGTATCATTGCTCCTGTTGCGCTTAACCTTGTGCAGCCAGCGGTATCCTTCGTCCCCGCATTGTCCATCAAGCCATCTCCTGCCGACGAAAAGGAACGCATTCTACAGGCTCTGAAACAGACCGGCGGCAACAAGAGCCGGGCGGCTCAATTGTTGGGAATAGACCGTAAGACGCTCTACAACAAACTCAGACAACTGGGCCTGTAGTCTGCAGAGCCTGTACCTTCTGTGTGGAGATTTTCCACACTCTCCCCAAGATATTCCACACTTTCCACAGTGTGTAATATCTTGGGATTTTTTTGTTTGTCGCTGATTATCAGTACATCTTCGTGCCCTCGTGATTTTTGGCACGCGCCTTGTGCTTACACAAGGCAGAAACATCAACACAAAAACAACAACATAAAACAAGCAACCATTATGAAGAAGTTCACGACATCGGCCATCTTCGCCATGGCCTTCATCGCCCTCAGCGGCGCGGCTTTCGCAGGCACCACCTCTCAGGCACTCCGCAGCCTCGGCGGCTTCGAGGCCAACGACACGATCGTCCCGACCGACACCGTAGTTCCCGAACAGAATGACACTACCCCCGCCGGCCTCTACGCCCAACTTTCCGACACGGTCCTCCCCACGGACACGGTAGCCCCCGAGAAGGGCGACACGGAGAAGAGCCTGCAGCTGTCCGACACGGTAGTGCCCGCCCCGACTGACACGGTAGCTCCCGAGAAGGGCGACACGGCCCAGTAAAGACGGCTTCCGTCCCCGGCGGCAGGAGACGCGCATTTTCCATCTCCATTGCTCTACATCTTACACGGCGTTCCCTGTGCCGCCCCCCGACGGGCCAATCCATATGCCCCGCGACCTTCCTGCCGAAGTCGCGGGGCTTTTGGATGCGTGCGGGTGGGCGGAAGGCGGCGGGATGTCCCCGTGCCGTGGCGGATACGCGCAGGACGGGCCTGCAGGAGTGTGGAGGCGTTCCACACTTTCCACAGCCCGTTCCACACTTTCCACAGTGCGCCGCCATCTGGCTGGAATTGTGAATCTCTTGGAAATCAGCCGATTCCGTAATTTCTGAAAGTTTGGCACGCGCCTTGTGCTTATACAGGGCAGAAACATCAACACAAAAACAACAACATAAAACAAGCAACCATCATGAAGAAGTTCACGACATCGGCCATCTTCGCCATGGCCTTCATCGCCCTCAGCGGCGCGGCTTTCGCAGGCACCACCTCTCAGGCACTCCGCAGCCTCGGCGGCTTCGAGGCCAACGACACGATCGTCCCGACCGACACCGTAGTTCCCGAACAGAATGACACTACCCCCGCCGGCCTCTACGCCCAACTTTCCGACACGGTCCTCCCCACGGACACGGTAGCCCCCGAGAAGGGCGACACGGAGAAGAGCCTGCAGCTGTCCGACACGGTAGTGCCCGCCCCGACTGACACAGTAGTCCCCGAGAAGGGTGACACAGCCCAGTAAGGCAAACCTTCCGCTGAAGCCCCGGTCTATATTTCTCCATCATCCACGTTCGTCATTAACTTTACCTGCCAGGGCTTCGTGCTAAACAACGCCTCCGCGACTTTGAGAAAAGTCACGGAGGCGTTGCTTTAGGAAAGAGAGGTCTCCTCTTTAGGATGAATCTACGATTCCCTGCTTACGTCTGCAGGAAATATGGCCATCAAGGCTTCATATTCAGATAGTCCGCCACCTCGTCATAGGGCAGCAGGATGTCTATGATGCCTGCAGCATAGCAATCCTTTTCGTAAGGCTGGTAGCTGAATACAACACCGCATTGCGTAAGTGCCGGACGCGGATACCATTTGCCTTCATATTGCTCTACAGCCTGTGCGCGGAGCAGGGATGTGTCGGGTGTCGGATCGGCACTAAGCTCGGCTACGGGCTTCCATATGTCTTCTTGCTGGGGAGCATTGGGGCGGCTGGCCAATTTCTGTCCCACCAGTTTAAAGACCGCAGGCAGGCTCTCCTCCTTGAATATATCCGTCAGTCCCAGCAGGCCGTCTTTCTGCTCGCCCAATGTCAGGTAGTAGCCGTAGGCCATACCATGTGCGCCGCCCGTATAGAACTCGTCGTCCACCTTGTAGGTGGTGAGACCACCGGCTGTCTTCCAACGCCAGGCCGGCATGATGTTGGTTCGGTAGTAGTAGGTCGTGGCGCCCGCATCTTTGGTATCCTCCAAATACAGCGCCTTGACCGCTTTCCACTTGTTCTCAAACATCTTTTCTATATTGTTGTCGGGTTTCCATGAAGTGGCGGTTTCTTCCGGCAATAGGGCGCTGAGCACATTGCTGGCCAGATTGATGAACCCTGTGCGTTGTTTGCCACCTTCCGGCACGTAGACCGTTGCGGCAAACGATACGCCGCAATTGGCATCTCTTTTGTCCTGTAGGTTGTAATCCGCCTCTTTGGTCTCAAATTCACTGAGCAGTTCATCGTCGGTAGGGCATACTTCAGCCGGGGCTTCTACGGTGTCTGCCTCCGCCCAGTCGTCATCTCCGTCCACCACCGTGTCCGCCAGTGCCTCCATGTCGCTGTCATCTATTACGACCGCCGTATCCGGCTGTTGTGCTGTACGCATGGCACTGCCGTGCCCTTGTGCCGGGAATGTGAGTGCCACGCACAATGCTGCGGGCACGAGGTAAAGCCATGTTTTCATCATACTTTCTTGTTTTTGTTAGAAATTTGTGCTTGGACTTCCGCATCGTCAAGCGCTTCTGCCTGATGATTGCCTTATACAAATGTAGCGCAAATCGTAAACGCCCGCGCTTTTTAGGGAGGAAAAACAATGGGAATAGCTGTTTTTACAGGACTTCCCCTATGTTTTTAAGATGCTTTCAGATTCGCACACCGTAATCGTGCTTGAGTTCATCCATCACGAAGATGCTTTCCACAGAGGCTATGTGCGGGATGCGCTCTAACATGCCCAGCACAAACTTCCGGTAGTGGTCCATGTCAGGTGTCAGAACTTTAAGCATGAAGTCAGAAGTACCGCTGACATTGTAGCACTCCACCACCTCTGGTATATCAGCCACCGCGTTGCGCAGGGAAGTTACGATATCGATACTCAGACTGTTCATTTTCAGCGCACAGAAGACTGCAAAGCCCCGCCCCAGCTTCCGGTCGTTGAGCAAGGCCACATAGCGGCTGATATATCCCTCACGCTCCAGACGCTTGACGCGTTCAAAAACAGGAGTGGTGCTTAGGTGTACGCGTGAAGCCAATTCCTTGGTAGTCAGCCGTGCGTTGGATTGTAGTTCACGTAAAATTTGCAAGTCGGTCTCGTCAAGTTGCATAAACAGCGTGCTTTTCTGGACAATGTCTTGTTTTCTTTCGTAAAATGGCAGTCTTTCCTTATGTACCCCGATAACATGAGGAGAACACTGCCAAGCTCTTTTGAATGGTTGAGCTACAGCCTATTTATGCAAAGATAGTGCAAACCGAAGACAGAAGGCCAAGCTCGCTTGAACCTTTTGTTGAGGTGCAGCCTATCTTATTTAAAGATAGTGCAAACCGAAGACAGAAGGCCAAGCTCGCTTGAACCTTTTGTTGAGGTGCAGCCTATCTTATTTAAAGATAGTGCAAACCGAAGACAGAAGGCCAAGCTCGCTTGAACCTTTTGTTGAGGTGCAGCCTATCTTATTTAAAGATAGTGCAAACCGAAGACAGAAGGTCAAGCTTGCTTGGACCTTTTGTTGAGGTGCAGCCTGTTTTATGTAGAGATAGTGCAATTGGATTGCGGGAACACCGAACTTGTTCGAAGGTCTGACCCGGAACATCCAGCCTGCCATAAAGGAAGAAGGTGCGGGATGGACCCAACAACTACGATGAACCATTTCCACGACCTGCAGGATGAAAAAAACTGCACTCCAGCCCCCCTGCGTGCAGGCCGGACTCCTCCAGATACGGCGCAGGTTCAAAATACAGTCTTGAATTATATAAATACAGACTTGAAATATATATTTCAAGTCTGTATTTATATAATTCAAGACTTGAAATTGAACGGAGAACGGAGGATGAGAAGGCTGCGAGCTTTGCGGCGCAATCGGAAGGAGAGGAGACGGAGAGTTTTCCTGCGGGTATGATTGTGGATGGAGCCAGTGGCTGCGTTAGAATCTTCGCCCCACACAGTGCAAATACTTGGCAGTTCTGTCCGTCACTTGTACCTTTGCACCCGTCAGAGGTGCTTCCATGTGGAAGCCCGATGGAGTATAAATCCACGTTTTTCCAGACTACACGACATGCTTAGCATACATACACTCAGACCTTCGGCAGCTTTGCCTCCGCGCAAAGAATGGCTGGAGGCTTTTTCGGAACTCAACCGGGCTTGGATCGAGGCGCATTTCGCCCTGGAGGCCAACGACCTCAAACTGTTGTCGGATCCCCAAAAGCAGATCATCGATCGGGGGGGAATCATCTTCATAGCCATCCTTGACGGTAAGCCGGTCGGATGCTGTGCCCTTGTGCCGCATCCCGAAAAAAATGTTTGGGAACTGGCCAAGATGGCCGTTTCGCCCGATGCGCAGGGGCATGGCATAGGCTGGCGCTTGGGTGAAACGCTCGTGTGTGAAGCTCGCAGGCGTGGTGTCAAACGTCTGTTTCTGGAAGGAAACACGAAGCTGGGAGCATCCATACATCTGTACAGGCAGCTCGGATTCCGGGAGGTTTCCCACGGCCATCCGGCTTATGCTCGCTGTAACCTTTACATGGAGATGGAGCTGCAGCCGGACACATCCCGTTACGCCCTCCTTATTTCCGGTGGCGTGGACAGTGCGGTCGCTTGCCATTTGTTGTGTGAGCAAGGTGTCAGACCCGATCTTTTCTATATCAAGATAGGCATGCAGGGAGAGGGAACGACCTGTTCGGCGGAAGAAGACATCGAGTTGTCCACCTTGGTGGCACAGAAGTATGGTCTGCGCCTGCAAGTGGTCGACTTGCAACAGGAATACCACGAGCGTGTTACGGCCTACGTGGTAGAACGGGTGCGCCGCGGCCTTACGCCCAACCCCGATGTGATGTGTAACCGTCTCATCAAGTTCGGCGCTTTTGAGGAGAAGGCCGGCTACGCCTATGATTTCATCGCGTCCGGACATTATGCGCAAACCTTCCACGATGCCCAAGGGGAGTTATGGCTGGCGCCGGCTCCTGATCCTGTAAAAGACCAGTCAGACTTCCTTTCGCAATTGACAGACGTACAGGCACAGAAGCTCTGTTTTCCGATTGGCGGATTGCTGAAGAGCGATGTGCGCGCCATCGCGGAGGCAGAACACTTGGCCCCCGCCCGCCGCAAGGACAGTCAGGGCATTTGCTTTCTGGGAAAGATCAACTACAGCGATTACTTGGCCCGGCTTCTTGGGGAGCGTGAGGGAGAGGTGATCGAACGAGAGACGGGACGCGTCATCGGCAGGCATCGCGGTTATTGGTTCTATACGGTAGGGCAGCGCAAGGGACTGGGCTTGGGAGGAGGCCCATGGTTTGTGACAGACAAGGACATTGAGCGCAATATTGTCTATGTCTCACATACCGACTGCTGTCATGGCCTGTATGGTACGGAGTTCAATCTTACTGATTTCCACTTCGTGACGGCAGACCCTTGGCATGGAGAGACAGAAGCAGATGTGCTTTTCAAGATACGCCATACAGAGCATCCCGTTCCGGGGCATCTGACGCGCCGGGCGGATGGACGTTTTCTCATCCGTTCCACACAACCGGTGCAGGGCATCGCTCCCGGACAGTTTGGCGTGCTCTACACGGCTGACGGCAATGTCTGTGCCGGAAGCGGCGAGATCCGGTTGGCCTGATGTTGCGGGGCGGTTCATAACTCCCTCCGCCCCTTTCCTGTTTCTCTCCGGCCATCGAGACTTGTGAGGGACAGTGGACAGGAGAATCGGCGTGCCGCCAATGCGAGATAGCATTGGCGGCACGCCGATTCAGTTGTCTTATATCTTCTGTATGCCCCAAGCCCTTCCTATGTATTGTCCGGCCTCCTTTGTGAAGATTGGCATGGGCGGGGCTGCCTTTGGGTCATAGCAGCCTGTACGGAGATTCTGCCTCAGCGCTTATGGCGTGAGCACTCCGGACAAAGCCCTACCAGCACGTAGTTGGCGGAAGTCAGCGTGAACCCTTCGGGGAGCGGCACCTTGGGTACGGGCAACCCGCGCAAACAGAAAGTGCGGCAGCACCGTTCGCAATGGAAATGGGTGTGCAGGTCGGACAACCCCTCGTGATCCTCCTCGCCGCAATGGCAGCTGGGCTGGCACAGCGCATACTTGAGCATGCCCGTACCGTCATCGACGCCGTGTACCAAATGGTGGGCGAGGAACAGGGTCAGCGTGCGGAAGATGCTTGACTTGTCTACTGTCACCAGACGGCTTTCCAAGTCGCTCAGCGACAGGGCGCAATCAGACTGTTGCAAGGCGCAGAGCACCAGCAGACGCACGGCTGTAGGCTTGATACCGCGTTGTTCGAGTAAGGCAGTAGAAGGCATAGTCAATAAAGAATAGGGAATGAATGCGGAATGAGACGGAACGTAGATGCAGGCTATTTGCGTATCAGGTAGGTGTTGGCCACACATAGCAGGGCCACCCCGGTATCAGCCAGTACCGCTGCCCAAAGATTGGCCAATCCGAGTGCTCCGAGCAGCATGACTGCCATCTTGATGCCCAACGCCAGACAAATGTTGGCGGTCACGATACGGTGGGTCTGGCATCCGATGCGTATGGCATCCGCGACACGCGACGGATTGTCTGCCTGAAGTACCACATCCGCTGTTTCCACGGCGGCATCCGCACCGGTCCCTCCCATGGCGAAGCCTACATCGCTCATGGCGAGTACAGGAGCGTCGTTGATTCCATCGCCCACGAAGGCCACTCCGCCATCGGAATAAGTGTCTTTGAGACGTTGCAGGTGAGTGGCCTTGTCAGCGGGAAGCAGATCGCCGTAAGCCTCGTCAATATCCAGCTCGCGGCACAGAGCTTCTACTACGGAACTGCGGTCGCCGGAAAGCATGCACGTATGCCTGATGCCTGCCGCATGCAGTCGCCGGACGGCCTCCGCCGCTTCAGGCTTTGGCTCATCGCGCAAGGCGATTGTTCCGGCAAAACTTCCGGACAAGGCTACATATACATAGGTGTATGCCGCATCTTCACTCAAATCTACGGGGAGGGTGACATGACGCTTCTGCAGCAAAGCCGCCTTGCCCACGAGTACTTCCTCGCCGTCAACCCAACCGCAGAGCCCCAGACCGGCGGCCTCTTCCACCTCGGCTGCCTCGCGTATGGGTTGTGTGGCAGCCGAGGTGATGGCGCGGGCTATGGGGTGCGTGCTATGACACTCCAGCGCGGCGGCCAGCTGCAACACACGGCCGGTTGACAATGCAGCTGCGGCATGTACCTGCCGGACGGCGAAGCGGCCTTGTGTGAGTGTGCCCGTCTTGTCGAACACGACCGTGCGCAGACGTGTGACCGCGTCCAGGTAATTGCCTCCCTTAAAAAGAACTCCCATGCGTGAGGCCACGCCAATGCCACGGAAGTATCCCAAGGGAATGCTGACCACCAAGGCGCACGGACACGATATCACCAGGAATATGAGCGAACGGTAGAGCCATTTGCTCCATTCTCCCCCCGTTACTGCCGGTGGCAACAGAGCAATGGCAAAAGCCAATAAGATGACAATAGGGGTGTAGATGCGGGCAAAGCGGCGCATGAGCATCTCTGCCGGAGACTTGCGCTGTGCGGCGTCTTCGACCATGGCGAGTATACGGCTCAAGGCGCTCTCCCCGTAAGGACGCAGGACCTTCAGGCGTACCACCCGGTCCAAGGCTATCATACCGGCCTGTACTTCCTCGCCAACCGTAAGCGTGCGTGGGACGGCCTCGCCGGTAAGGGCGGCCGTGTCAAAATCGGCGGCGGAAAGAAGCAGTTCGCCATCGAGAGGCACGCGTCCCCCTACGGCAACTTCAATGTACTGGCCTGGGCGAACGCTCTCCGGGGCGTGTTCACTGCGCTGCCCTTCTTCGTCTATGACGGTCGCCTTTTCGGGGCGCAGATTCACCAATGCCTGAATGTCACGGCGTGCCCGGCCTACTGCACGGTCTTGAAAATATTCGCCCAAGCTGTAGAAAAGTAGGACAGCCACGGCTTCCGGGTACTCGCCAATGCCGAAAGCTCCGATGGAGGCCAGCAACATGAGAGTGAACTCGTTGAAGATGTCGCCACGTGCTATTTCTCCGGCCGCTTCGCGTATGATGGGCAAGCCAACAGGCAGGTAGGCCGCCAGAAATATCAGCCAACTCAGGTTGGGCAGCGGATTGGCCGCCACGCCCCACACAAGCAACAGAGCGGAAATGGCCATCTGAATCCACTGACGCCACCCTGTTTCTTCCGGTTCAACAGAGTCGCTTCCCCGGGCACGCCCGTTGTCCCCTGTCTGGCTAACGGGGGAGGACACGGTGTGGGTGTCCTTGGGGCCACTGTCGTGAGAGTCATATTTGTGTTCCTTGCACATTTGTCGGTACGTTTTTAATGTTTGATGGTGCAAAGGTAGCGGATGGATTCCGCAACTGGGTTGCAAAAGCACATGTCCTGTCTGGATGCTGCTGGCCGGATCAGGTTGCAAGCCTCAGTCCTTCCCCGGGAGCGCAAAGCTGTAGCCGACAGGCAGATGCAGTTCAATGCCGGTACCGTGCAGGGGAGCTGCCAGATTGGCGATGCTCAAACGGGCACTGTGGCGGTTGTACTGGTTAAGGATGGCTATGGTGCGTGACAGTAACCGGAGTCCGGTGCCGGTATCACGCCCCGTGGGCTGTACGCGCCCGGGGGTATAGCCACAGCCGTTGTCCGTCACGCGAAGCAGTACGGACTGTCCCTCACGCCGTACGGTCACATGGATAGCACTCTCGTCGGTCAGCGTGGGAAATGCATGTTTCAGGGCATTCTCCACCGGTATCTGCAGGGCCATAGAGGGTATCATGAAGTCTTCTGCCGCTAAGCTTTCATCTACATCCCAAGTGACGGAGGGACGTGCTCCGTTGCTGTAATGATACAAAGAGACATACCGCCGCACGAGCGCCAGTTCATCGGCCAAGGATACCGCCAGCTTGCCGGAGGTTAGCAGATTGCCGCGCAAGACATCAATGAGCATGTCTACTGGTGTAGCCAGGTCCGGGTGTCCCTGCAACTTGGGAAGAATGGTTCCCAATACATTGAATATATAATGGGGAGACACACGGTTGCGCACGATATCCATACGCAACTCATTGATCTTTTCCATCTGGCGCTTGAAACGACGCTGGGTGCGCCGACGGTAAATGACCATGACCAGTGTGGCCGCTAACGCCAATACGATCGCTGATGCCACGGCCAGCCCCACATAGCTCTGTTGGCGCATGTTGCGGCTGCGCAGGTCGCTCATGATCAGACGCTGGTGGAGCAGTGTCGTGTCGCGGTGGTAGCGGAGCGCCATCTCGTTCACATTGTTGCGGCTCTGTAAGTCGCGCAGTTTTTGGCCATACTTGTCGCTGCGCACACGGTAGTTGTAGGCTTTGCGCCACAATCTGTCGCGAACCGCGTAGTGCTCCAGGCGGCTGTAGTGAAGCTTCAGATAACGGGGAGAGGCGGCCAACAGGGAGTCGGCGTTCTGTAGGATATGACGGTTTCCGTTTCCTGCCCGACCCTCCGCCAGAGCAAGGTCTATCTTCAAGCTTTCTATATAGCTGGCTATTAGCGGGGACACACCGCCTCTTTCTTTTTGCAAACGGCTGAAACGTTCCAAATGTCTGCGCGCTTCAGGCAAGCGGTTGGTCATCAGGCATATCTCCGCCATGTTTCCCTCGCACACATACTCCTGACCGGCACTGCTGTTGGCCATGGCGAGGGTCAAAGACTGTTTGAATTGGAAAAGCGCTTCTTCATACCGCTGTTCGAAGTAGAGGCAATTCCCCAGACATGAATGATAGAAGAAGCGCGTCTGTATGCTTTCGCGATTGATATGCTTGCCGGCCAAGTCGAAATAATGGTGTGCCTCCGGAAAATTTTCCAGTTCCGTGTATGTCTGTGCCAGACCGCAGTAGATGGCAGTGCGGTCCCGGTTCTGACCGAGGGAGTCGCACAGATAGAGTGCGTAACGGTAATAGAAGGCGGAATGAGGAAGGTCACCGGACTGGAAGCAGAAGTCCGCCAGATTGGTCGTTGCGGAGATCAGTTCCTGGCCCTTGGGCGGGCAGTCCAATAGCTTGAAAGCTTTCTCAAAGCACCTGCGGGCACGTGGCATGTCGCCACGGAACATGGCCTTGATTCCCCAATGATTGTTCATGAGACCTTCGACCTGCCGTCCCCGCCCGCTACGGCGACACCAAGCCGATACTTGTCCGTAGATCCGCGCAGCACCGATGGAGTCGGGCATCAGACTGTGGGCCGTACCCCGGTAGACTTGTACTTTATACCAGTTGGCACTGTCAGCCAGCGTTCCTTGCAAGCGTGTCAAAGCACTGTCTACCCGATGGGGATTGGCGAACATCTCGCCGGACAAGATGGTCAGCAGACTGTCGGTCCGTTCTGATTCACTGCGTGGGGAGTTGTGCTGGCATGAAGAAGAAATCAGCAGAAATCCTGCCAGAAGCCAGAAGACGATATGACGTGCCAAAGAAGGATGTCTGTACATGATTGGTGTCGGAGGGGCAGGTTCGTTACGCCCACAAGCATGCGAAGATACCTTATAAAATAACAACAAGGCGCAATTTGTGAATAAAAAAATGCGTGCGATACTGATAAGGTATCGCACGCATTCAGTTAGGTGTTTATCTGTTGTGGAAGATTACATCATGCCTCCCATGCCTGGATTGGGCATCGGCATTTCGGGCTTGTCCTCTTTCTTCTCGCAGATGACACATTCTGTGGTAAGGAACATGCCTGCCACAGAGGCGGCATTCTCAAGAGCCACGCGGGTAACCTTGGCAGGGTCAATGACACCGGCCGCACGAAGGTCGCCGAACTCCTCGGTCTTTGCATTGTAGCCGAAGTTGCCTTCTCCCTCGCGTACTTTATTGACGATGACAGCTCCTTCCAAGCCTGCATTGCGGCATATCTGACGCAACGGCTCCTCGATGGCACGACGCACGATGGCGATGCCTGTGGTTTCGTCCGCATTGTCACCTTCAAATCCCTCGAGGGCTTTTTGGGCACGGATATAAGCTACGCCGCCACCGGTTACGATACCTTCTTCCACTGCTGCACGTGTAGCGCAGAGAGCATCATCGCAACGGTCTTTCTTCTCTTTCTGCTCCGTTTCGCTGGCTGCGCCGACTTCGAGCACACAAACGCCGCCCGACAGCTTGGCCAAACGCTCCTGAAGCTTCTCCTTGTCATAGGAGGAAGTAGAGTTGCTGATCTCATTCTTTATTTGGGCGATGCGCTCCTGAATGTTTTCCTTGGCGCCCTTACCGTTGACGATGGTGGTGTTCTCCTTGGTGATCGTTACCTTGTCGGCGGAACCCAACATCTCAAGTGTTGCCTGTTCCAGCTTCAAGCCCTTTTCTTCGCTGATGACAACGCCACCGGTCAATACGGCGATGTCCTCCAGCATGGCCTTGCGACGGTCGCCGAAGCCAGGAGCCTTTACGGCACAAATCTTGAGCTGTGAGCGCAGGCGGTTGACTACCAATGTGGTAAGAGCCTCGCTGTCTACGTCTTCTGCGATTACGAGAAGAGGACGACCGCTCTGTACTGCCGGTTCGAGTATGGGCAGGAAGTCCTTGATGTTGGAGATTTTCTTATCGTAGATCAGAATGTAGGGGTTCTCCATCACGCATTCCATCTTCTCAGCATCAGTTACGAAGTAAGCGGATAGATAACCGCGGTCGAACTGCATGCCCTCCACCGTCTTAAGTACGGTGTCACGCCCTTTGGCGTCCTCAATGGTGATTACGCCGTTTACGCTGACAGCACGCATGCCATCGGCAACGAGCTTGCCTATTTCCGGATCATTGTTGGCGGAGATGGAGGCGACTTGCTCGATCTTGTCGTAGCTTTCGCCCACTTGCTCGCTCTGCTCCTTGATGCTCTCAACTACTTTGGCCACAGCCTTGTCAATACCACGCTTTACATCCAGGGGATTGGCGCCGGCGGCTACATTTTTCATACCTTCTGTCAGGATGGCCTGTGCCAGAACGGTTGCGGTCGTAGTACCGTCACCCGCATCGTCGCCAGTCTTGGAAGCGACGCTCTTAACGAGCTGTGCTCCGGCATTCTCAAAGGCGTCTTCGAGCTCGATT
>Cebus_capucinus_imitator_PRJNA485217_SSR118__coassemble_94_pt1 | contig 62922 bp, 39 predicted proteins | sample Cebus_capucinus_imitator_PRJNA485217_SSR118__metabat2_low_PE_012 | metagenome-assembled genome bin Cebus_capucinus_imitator_PRJNA485217_SSR118
GTTATTTCTTATTTGCGGCGACAAAGTTAGTGCAAGGCGAGCGCCTTGCCAAGGCTAAGCCTTAAGGATTTGCGCCGGCAAGGCCGAAGCGAAGGCTCGCTTGTCAAAAGTTGGCGCAAGGCCAAGACCGCATCCCGGCAGAAGAAAGCAATTCACTGCCTCCGGCAGACCTCCGACAATGACATATCTGTACAAAAGTCCCATCATTGCCCTATGAATCCCCTCTGGAACTTCCTTTTCATTCTCGAAACAAGATTTGACCGCATCAACAACCGCGTCACTGATCCCGTTCGCCCATAAAAATTCCTCAAAATCCAAGGGATGCATGTCAATCACGGTCTCATACCCGACAGGAGCAGAATCCGCGCCTCCTCTTTCTCCCTTTTCTTCCCCCCTTTGCCATAGCCATGCACTCCCCAAAGAGACCCTGTTGCAATGACATCAAAACGTCCGTCTATGTGGAATGACTTCAGATTTGCAAGGAACATACCCACTTATCCGGCCGAATCAATAATGGAGCAGCACACTTTTAGGAATGAATACTTCCATAGACCATACATTTTTCCGACCGTACCAGGTCTGCGGTCAAGCATCCGGAGCACACAATCCACACAGCAAATCACAGAAAGTACAAGAGAGTCAATACGTTTGCCTGCCACAAGCTTTCCGCAACATTCATGCGGAAGAACTTGATCGCTTGATATGATTACTATAGATTTATGTAGGGAGCACAATTCTCAACTCCATAAACTCCCTATTTCATCCCATGCGATGTCATTTGTATCCCGTTTAAATCAATCCGCATGCCGGAACGCCTGCACGGGGTGCACCACAGACTCAAGATACAGTCTTGAATTTGAACCGGGGATGGGGATTGGGGAGTCCAAGCCGCAGCCCGTGCGGTCAAGGGCTGTGCAGGACGGGGGCGGAAGTGCCAGACAAGTTCGGAAAACTGTTACGTGACAAAGCCGGAGTTCCCCCATTTCTTTCCGGGCATCTCATGGATTTTCCCCGAAACGTGACAGGAGGGGCAGCGGAGTATTCCACACGCGCCTGCCGCATGGATATCCTCATGCTGCTATCGGCTTGCATGTGCTTCATCCACCATACAAAGCCAGGCACTTAGGGAAGAAAAGAATTAAAAGAATGCATCCGCCCAGCCGCCTTGTGAAACGCTTGGCGTAATTTCGTGCTCCAAACTATGCCCCCTCCTGCCCCGCGCCCTCACCATGTATAAAAAGACGGGAAGCGGAGGAGACATTTCCATAGACTTCAAACCCATGGCTACCACCAAGGAACTGACCGCCGGCAGGCCACTGCCGCTCATACTCCAATTCGCCCTGCCCTTGCTGATGGGCAACATGCTGCAACAGACTTACTCGCTCGTAGACGCCGCCATCGTGGGGCGCACGCTGGGCATCAACGCCCTGGCCGCCGTGGGGGCGAGCACGTCCGTCGTCTTCCTGATTTTAGGATTCTGCAACGGCTGCTGCGGCGGGTTCGGCATCCCCATCGCGCAGAAATTCGGCGCCCGCGACTACAGCGTCATGCGGCAATATGTGCATACGGCCCTCAAACTGTCAGCGGTCATGTCCATATTGCTCGCTATCCTGACCTCCCTGCTCTGTGCCTTCATCCTGCGCACCATGCAGACACCGGCCAACATCTTCGAGGGAGCCTACGCCTACCTGCTGGTCACGTTTATTGGCATACCCGCCACTTTCTACTACAACCTCCTGTCCTGTATCATCCGCGCCTTGGGCGACAGCAAAACGCCTTTCTGGTTCCTGCTGTTCGCGGCCGTGCTCAACATCGCGCTCGACTTCTTCTGCATACTGGTACTGGGCTGGGGCGTGGCCGGAGCCGCGATAGCCACGGTCTTCTCCCAAGGTCTGAGCGCCATACTCTGCTACATCTACATGCTCAAGCATTTCGAGGTGCTGCGCTCCACCCGCGAGGAACGCCGTTTCAGCAAGCGCGCGGCCCTCACCCTGCTGGGTGTGGGCATCCCGATGGGGCTGCAATTCAGCATCACCGCCATCGGCAGCATCATGCTGCAAAGTTCCAACAACGCGCTCGGTACGGCCTGTGTGGCGGCCTTCACCGCCGCCATGCGCATCAAGATGTTCTGCATGACCCCGCTCGACAGTCTCGGTATCGCCATGGCCACCTATGCCGGGCAGAACTACGGAGCCGGACTGCCCCGCCGCGTATGGAACGGGGTAAAGGCCGCCGGCCTGATCATGCTGGTCTACAGCGCTGCTATGGCTGTCCTGCTGTGGTCGGGGGCAGAGACATTCGCCCTGCTCTTCATCGATGCCAGCGAAACGGAAGTGCTGCGCGACACGGGACTTTTCCTGCACGTATCGGTGAGCTTCTTCACAGTATTGGGCACGCTGTGCATCCTCCGCTATACCATCCAGGGCGTGGGATACACGACACTGGCCATGCTCTCCGGCGTGTCGGAAATGATAGCCCGTATTGCCGTCAGTTTGTGGGCCGTCCCGATGTGGGGTTATCTGGCCGTTTGTTTCGGCGACTCGACAGCCTGGATCTGTGCCGACCTGTTCCTCATTCCCGCATTCTGGTGGGTGTACCGGCGGATGAGAAGACAATTTGCCGGAGTGGAGAGAACGGTCTAAGAAACGGGCAAAAGTATATGAACATCGGATATCCCCGACCCGAGAGAGAAGTACAACACACCCTCCCGATTGGCATCTAAACGCAGGGAAACCCCTACGCACAAAGCAAGCGCCCCGCCTGTACTCTCTGTCAGGAGAGACGGGCGGGGCGCTTTGATCAGGCATCACTTGGAAGCGGTCTGGCCTATATAGGGCCAGCGGCTTCAAGCCATATGCCGGTTTACTTCAGCACGACCTTCTGCGTGCGGATTACGTTTTGGTACTGCATCTTCACCACGTAAGTGCCGGGAGTGTAGCCTTGCGTGCTCACGCCAGCGGCGGGGTTGGTCACAAAGTTGAGCAGCCGGCCGTCAGCACCGTAAACCCAAGCCTTGTCCACATGGGCGAAGTTGATAGCTCCGTCAGTCACCGTAGCCTTGGACACCTGTCCGGCAGTGGTTTCTTCGATGCCTGTCGTGCCGTCCAGTCCTTCCGGCTCATCGGCTACGCCCTGGTCGTGGATATCAACGGGAGTCGGACGCTCGGGATTGTCACCGACAATCTCCACTCCGAAGTCCATCGTGAAACCTTTGGCATGCAGCCCCGTGGGCTGGAACATACCTGCGAACCAAGCGTCAGAGAAGACGATGCGCAGACGGCTCTTGCCCGTCACAGCGTCAGTAGGAATCGTGAACTTGTGGGTAATGCCCTGTGTCTCGAACTCGGGGCTGGGTGCACGAAGCTTGCCCAAGAAGAAGAGGCGCTCGCCCTCGGCGGGATTCTCATCGATCGGGTCGGGATTGAAGGTGCCGCTGCCGTCCAAGTCGATCCATCCGCCGGCAAAGCAATAACGGAGACCGTCGGTCTTGCTCAGGTTGCTGGTGTCGTAGCACTTGATGAAGAGGGTTACCTCCTGGCCCTGACGTACTTTCAGCACCTTATCGGTGGCGTTCACATACTGCGTGCCGTCTGCCTGCGGGCCATCGGCGTGGTAGGTAATGTTCTCCTCGGCGCCGGTGGTGGTGAAGTCAGTCACATAGCGCTGCTCGCGGGCGATGTCAGCTCCCTCGCAAGCGGGATCCATCTGGCTGATGCCATAGGTGCTCATGTCCGAATTCGGAAGCATGTCCTGCTCGGCACGGGTGATGGGCAACCATACGACATCTGAATAGGTCTTCAGGTCTGTCGATACGGAGCGAACGCCGATGTAGGGCTGGTCGTCTACGGATTCGAACACGATGTTGCTGACGAAAGTAGCCCACTGCGTGGTGCGGCCTACCTCGCTCACGCGACCGTTCTCACCATTCTTGTAGAGAATCTCGAAATGGTCGATATTGGCCTCATCATTGTAAACGAGATCGTGTCCGGGACGCTCCTGTGCGGTAGCGTCAACCTGCCAGTTGAGCTTGAGCGACATGGTGGTCTTCGTCTCCTGCTTCACCTCTGCCAAGAGATCCTTGACAGCGGCGGGCTTCACACCCTTCAGCTCATCGTCCACCTGCAGCTTGCCCACGTACATGGAATAGTCATCTGCACTGCCCTTCACGCGCAGACCGATGCGGTCGATTACATCTCCCTTGGCCAGTGCGCTGAGGTCTACCGTCTTCTCTTCCCAAGTGGCACCGGCGAGGTCGCCTACGGGGAACTCTTGCCAAGCCGTGCTGCCTTCCTTGCGCACGATAACGCTCAGGTTAGAGGCGTTGGCCCCGGTCTTGCCGCTCTTCAAGGCGACGCGTGCCACCGGTGAGCCGTTGGCCACGGTAAGTTTGGTTTTGAACAGGATGATATCGGTGCCCGTGCTGGTAGCCTTACCCTTCAGGGACAGGCAGGAACCGCCGGTATAGGCGTCAGCATGTGAGAACTCGGGCTGGATGTCGGTGCTCACCGTCTCGGTGTTGGCGTTGTAAACGAGCCAGCGGTAAGTCGGCACACGGTCCTGGTTGGACATGTTGTACCAGCTCTCGCCCGTCTTCTTGCCCTTGTAGTTGTAGCGGTTGCCGTTACCCAGATTGAAGTAGGTATAGAAAGGCAGATTGCCCTGGATGGCCGAACGTTCGGGGATAAACTCAGCCATACCGCAGAAAGAGGAAAGGGGGAGCTTGCCAGCCTCCTGTTCCCAGTTGTTGCCGGAACTGCTCGCAGCCGGACGGTTGGCCGGGTTACGGTATCCGCCCGAGAACCCGCGCTCGAGCAAGCGCTGGTAGTTCTCCTGTGTGTCGAGCGCATCGGAACCGGTGTTGTAACTCATGAAACGGCTCTGCGCATGCTCGCCCCACAGGCAGATATTGCACTTCTTGGACCACTCATCCTCATTCAGACGCGGCCAGCCGCGATCCATGCTGACGATCCACACGCCGGCATACAGTCCTTCGGTCGTGCCCATGGCATTTTCGGCGCTCTGGGCACTCGTTTTTAATTGGAAGGTGAAATCGCCCCCCGAATAGTTGAGCATGGTCGTGGCGGTACGCCCCTCGTCATTGCCGAAAAGCGAATTGGCATTGCCCGCTGTCAGTATGCTGGCAGAAGTATACAGACCCAGCTGGAAGTCGTCAAGGCCCTGTTCCTGAGCCTCCTTCCACAAAGCCTTGTGGAAAGCCACGATGTCCTTGTTGGAATAGCTGTAATCTTCCCAGTTGAAGTTGATGCCGTCGTAGCCGAAGTACATCAGGCAGTTGATGAGCGGCTTCACGTACTTGAAGCTGCCGTCCGCATTCTTCGCCGTGCAGTACGACACCCAAGAACCGTCACCGGTACCCCAGCTCTCGAAGAACTTGATACCGGACATGATCATCGTGCCGTTCTTGTGCGCGGCATCCACCCATGCGCCCGGGGCCTGGAAGAACGAATGGTTCCAAGAACCGAAGAGGTTGGTGTAGTTCCACATGGAGAACACATCACTGGAGAACTCGCCGTCCGGGTAGCCGGCCAAGCCGTCCTGACCGATGTCCATGGGCAGGTTGCACCAAAGGTCACGTTTTTCATAGGTATCATTGACCAAACGGTCCGTGCGGGGCAGAATGGCGGCGCGGCGCACGTGGGAACGCATGAAAGCGATGTCGGAAGGCAGGAGGCCGATCGACTCGAACTCTGCGTTGGTCGGATATTTACGCCCATCCTCCAAAGCCTTCTCAAAGAGGTCGAGGACCTTCTCCGGAGAGAAGTTGGCAAAGTCGTAGACATTCGATGTAGCCGTAGGCGACACCTCCTGTGCATGGAGTGTGGCAAACGACGGACTCAGCGTGCCGGCGCAAATCAACGCCAACGCTGCGAGAGTAGTCTTTTTCATAAAGTAGGAATAAGTATTTGGTTGTTGGTATTATGTTCAGGTTTCGGGGTCTCTGCCCGTGAAATCGATGTAGAAAGGCGAAAACATCTCCAAGGAAGCCCCGCAGGCTGCATTTTTCCCTCCGGCAGGAATCCGGGTATCAGGTGAAGCACTCGGAAAGCATCCCGCCCCATTCGTTGACAAATGTTGACGGAAAATGAGAGCTTCACGATTTTCCGTTCACACTTCCCCTTCGTTTTGCGCCTTTCTTGTGACAAATATACAACAAAATCGTTCACAAACGGAAGAGGGCAAATGTTTTTTATGGATATAAGTACACGCTTTTCTGCATTCACGCCACGTATCCAAAAAGCAGGTGTGGCGGAAAAAATGCGAAAGCCGCCGGAAGACAGGCACAAGCCTTCTTCCGGCGGTTTTCGTATCTTCAGACAAGAATCAAGGCACCATGATGCATTGACCTGTCCGGTCATTCGTTATTGATTACTTGCGAAGCAGCTTCACGGTGCGCACGGACTTGCCATCCTTCTGCACGTCAAGTATATAGGAACCAGCCACGTCGAGCGTAAGCTGCATCTTCTGACCCTTGCTCATCTGTTGAGCCTTGGAAGCCACGAGCTGGCCGGCGATGTTGTACACCCGTACGACATAGTTGCCGTCTTCTGCGAAATCAACAAACACCTGGTCGCCCACGGTGTAAGCTTCAGTCTGGCCGCCTGCAACCTCACCGATACCGGTAGACTCGCCAACCGTGATCACCTGGAAGGTGCGTTGGTCAGAACCCAAGGAATTGGCCAGTGTCAGCGTCACGCTGTAATCGCCAGCCTTGGCATAGGTCACCTTGGCCGAACCGGCCTCGCTGTTACCCGTCTCGTCGGTCAAAGCGCCTCCCTTGGCCTTCCACGTAGGTTTGGTCACGACGGGGAATGCAGAACCGCTGATAAACGGACACCCGGAAGTAAACTCGGAGTTCATCCACTTGAAAGAGCCCTGTCCCTCATTGCCGCCGGCCGTGTACTCATGCAGTCCGGCTGCAACACCGGCCTTCTTGCCAACCGAAGCGAAGGTATAGTCAGCTGCCGGAGCGCTCTCCAAATCCCAGAATGCCAACAGGTCTTCAGGCAAGTTGGAAGCATCCATGTCACCCATGGAAGCTTTCACCTCTTCAGCAGTGATGGCCTTGTCCCATACCATGAAGTTGTCGATGACGCCATCGATGCCGTCACGGCTGTGGGCACTTCCACCTACCGAGAAGACCATGCCATTCGTGATGTTATAAACGCCCGACTGGTAGCCGGGGTCACCCGCCGTCTCAGACTTGTTCGTGCGTTCCCAGGAAACCACTTCCTGCTTGACACCGTTCAGATAGAATTCGCTGTGCAGTGCGCCTTGGGCATTGTAATCGAACACAACAGCCAAATGCACCCAACCACCGATAGGCAGTTTCGTATTTTTGAAGTGGTATTTCAGCTCATTGTTGCCAGAAGCATCCGTTCCGCGGAAGGTGAAGCTACCCATCTTCCCGGTGGCGTCGAACGTTGTCCACAGCCAGCCCCAGTCCGTCTTCGGCCATGTATCCAGTTTGTTGGCCACTGCGAAGAGCTGGGTGCCGCCTTCGCTGCTTCCTGTGATTTTGTTGACCTTCAGCCAGCAGGACACAGAGAAGGACTTTGCGCCTACCAAACCGAGATCCGCACACTTGGCGCCAAAGCGCTGCTCAGCGAGGGCAACACCTTGCGAGCCGGAACCGTCGGCATGACGCCCGGTATAAGCCAAGGCTATCTCATCGTTCGACTCTACCTTCAAGTCAGCCTCCTGCCCATTGGCAGTCAAGGTCTCTATCTTTGGCAGAGCGCCGACAGATTCAGGAGAAACCTGCACGAAAGCACCGTACTCACGAGTCTGGGTTTCGCGCTTCGTCTCAATTATTTCGCCCTTGTCATTCTTCACATCGACGTAAACCGGCCCGGTAACCTTCATCGTATAACTGCCGACCTCAGGCAGACCTTCGGTGCAAGTGACGCTGTTGCCTGTTCCCTCGAAGAGAACCGTACCGTCACTGCCCAGAACCTGCCAAGTGCCCTCCTCATGCTTGGGATCCACATAAGAAAGCGTGAACTCCTCATTGGGCTTGATCACATTCTTGTCGATCTGCACGTCATCAGAATAGGCATAATCGCCCGCATCGGTATAATCCGTCCAGGCTATCTCGGACTCACCTTTCATGTCAAGCGACACGGCAGACACGCCGAAGCGGATCTTGTTGCTACCTGCCACATTGGTGGGAGCGCTGTAGTAAAGTGCGGCCCAGGAAGTCGTCACACCCAGCAGATGCGCCTGCTCGCCCTCTTGCTGCGAATAAAGCTTGAAGAGCGAAGTCTTCACATCCGTGTTGTAGCAAGGTTCGCCGGCGGCCTTGTCGTTGGGCATGTTCCAAATGAGTTTGGCATCCACACCGCTCCGGTTGTTGGCCAGAACGGTCAGCTTGCCCAGTTCGGGTTGGGCGGGAACATCGGCGGTGCCGCGCACGATGGAGAACTCACCCAAGTACAGGTCAAGATCGGCGGCATTCTGGAAATGCAGGGCTACCAGCGCCAGGTCCTTCCCGGACAAAGCCCCCTCTACCTTATAAGTGCGCTCTACCCACTGTTCCTCATCGGTCTCTTGCGAAACGGTGAGCAGTTTGAAGTCGCCCTCGTTGATGGCGGCAGTCTCAGCACCCTTGGCGGTCAGCACCAGGTTCACATCGGCCTGGCCCTTCTTGACCTTGTAGCGGAAAGTGATTACATCGCCCTCCTGCAAGGCATATTCCGTCTTGAAGAGATGCAGGTATTCGTCAGCTGAAGTGCCGAAGATGCGGATGGTCGATCCGCCCATGTAGGCGTCGTCCCAAGTGACGTCGGCGTCCAGACCGCTTGCCGGCACATCGGATGCCTCACGCCCGAGCAGTTTGGAGGCGAACCAATAACGCCAGGTAGGCAGATAGTCCTGCACACCGATATTGTACCACTCCTTGTTTGTCTGGCGCTCGCCCTTCCAATTGAAGAACTTGCCGTTGCCCAAATTGAAATAGGTGACGAAAGGCTCTTCGCCCAGATCCCACTTGAGCGGACTGCGGGCTGTCATCAGGCTCGACATTCCGTGGAACGTATAGTTGTCGGCATTGTACTTCATGGAGTTGGCAATGGCCGGGCAGTTGGCCGGGTTGCGCGTGCCTCCCGTGAACCATCGCTCCGTGCGTTGCAGGTAAGTGCGCTGCTGCACATCGGCGGAGCTGCCCTTCTCGTTGCGGCTCTCCCACCACATGTTGCTGGAATGGGCGCCCCAAAGGCCGATGGAGATGGGATAGTCCTTAAGCGTCGTCCAATAGTTACCCTCGGCCCCCTGCATGTTCATGCCCGCATAGATATCCAGCGGGTCGCGATTGATGCTCTTGGCATATTCTACGGAAGAAGGCAGCAGGTTGCGCCAGTTATAGTTGAAGAACAGACTCGTACGGATGTGCTCCCCGTCACCGAACGTCTGTTTGTTGTGCTGACCCAATCCCCGGTCGAAAGTGACCGTACCCATATCATTGGTGCCGTCATACCAGATGTTCTCGAAGAGCGGGTTGAACTCCCTCGACTTCTTGACGATATTTTCGTGGAAGGTGCGCAATTTGGGAAGCCAGGCCTGGCCGCCTGACCATTCGGAATTGTACCCCATTCCGTCAATGCCCATATAGCGGAAATACTTGACAGCAAGGTCGGCGTCAGAATTGGCTATGGCATTGAGTGCATTGAACCAGTCAGTTCCGATACCGCCCCAGGGCACGGAAGCGACGCCTGACACTCCCACACCGTTTTTGTGTGCCGCATCGAGGAAGGCGGCCGGGATGCGTCCGAGCGAGGCAGTCCAGTTGCCCCATGTGGTGACATACGGCCACATGGAGAATACCTCCGAATCGAACACGCCATCGGGCATGGCATTGGTGCTGACATTGTTGACGGGCACCCAAGCTACGAGGTGCTTGTCATTTTCTGCCGTGAGGTTCTGGCGGACCTGCGTAGCCGTGTTGCGGAAGCGCGCTTTGGGCTTTACGCGGGAAATGAAGAAGTTGTCGTCTTCATTGTACTTGTACCCGTCGTTCTGCCAAGAGGTCAACAGGGAGGCAAAGCCTTGGCTGTCGGGTCCCATCGCCACATAGCCGTCTTTGTAGGCTTGCGCATTGACCGCCAACGAGCAAAGGACGAACCCGGTAAGGAGTACTTGTCTCTTTTTCATTGTAAAAATAAATAGGTTGGTATTAGTTATAAACGCCACACGACTTCACGCATTACTTGGAATGGCAAAATCCGGAGCTTCAGGTAATAGAAAAATCTTGACCCGGCCCAGCTGTGGTCCGGGCCAAGATTTGGTAAGATGCATTTACCGCAAGGTTATCGCGATAAGGGAGCAGAGCGGGCGTTTCCCCTTTAGAAGTTGGCAGCAGGGGTGTCCCACCAGAGGCGGGTGGCCTGCAGGTCATCATCGCCCAACGCCGGAATGCCGGAAGCCTCCACGGCAGCCTTCACCTGCGGATCTGTCGGAACCCAAGGGATACGACGGATCATGTCACCTTGCATGATGCTGCCATCGCCATCGTCCGTGTTGAGCACGGGGAAGAGCTTGGGATACCCCGTACGGCGCAGCTCGGTCCATGCCTCCGTAGAGAGGGGGAAGAGCGCGATGTATTTCTGGGTGATGATCTTCTCGAGCTTGGTCTCCAGGTTATCGCCATCGTTCCACTTGACACCTATCTTGGTCACGCTGGGCCAGTCCTCCGTACCGCCACGATAGTCATGGTTGACGTATTCATAGGGCTTCTCGAGATTCATGTAAGCGTCCAGGTTCGTTTTGTAGACAGCACTGGGGTCAAGCTCATAAAGCATCGGCTCATCCAGATAGGCGTTGCGGATGCCATCCTCGTAGAACTGCTGGGCAGAACCTCCCATGTTCCAGCCACGGAGAGCGCCCTCAGCCCGCAGGAAGCAAACTTCCGACAACTTGATGAAATAGAGCGGAGCCTGCTGGAAGGCGGCACCCTTGATCTTGGAATATGCCTGCAACTGGTTCTGGGCATAGCCCTGGCCATCACCCACGAGCGTACCGGTGCGCACGCCGCACATTACTGTTCCGCGCTTGGTGACACCACTGGTCTTCTCATTCACGATATCCTGGTTGTTCAGCTCAAACACATAACCTTCATGGTTGTTCGCCTCGTTGCCTGCATCATAGATATAAGGATGGTGGAGGCTCATCAGCAGACTCTCCAGAGAAGCGCTCATGCGCAAGTCACCCCAGTTATTCACCAGATCAATCAGGGGATGGTTGAAACCCGAAGCCATGGGGAAAATGCCCTGCTGCTGGTCAGTCGTCTCCACGACGCCGCCGTTCTCGGGAGCCACAGCCTCCTCTGCCCATTTCTTGGCATTCTCCGGATCTACCTTCACGATGTGCATGGCCATGCGAAGCTTCAAGGAGTTGGCCAGTCGGAGGTAGCTGTCCACACCCGTAGGATTGAATGTGATCATGTCCCGGGAAGTTGCGCAAGCCTGCCCCATGAGCAGGGCCTGCATCTTCTCCTTGTACCAGTCCGGACGAACCTCATAATGTTGCAGGCACTTGACGATGGTGTCCAGATTCTGCACGATACCCGTATAGATGGTCTGCAAGTCATCGTAGGTAGTCGGACTCTCCAGATTCTTCTTGTCCTCCAAATAGGTGAAGGGGCCGCTGAGATCCGCATGTTCTTGAGCCGCCAGACAGAAGTACAGCAGGTTGATGGCCTTCATCTCAGGAATGGAGTCGATCTGCGGATGGTGCAGTACAGGCATGATGTTATTCTTCATATCCGTGTACGAACCCAACGGGCCGCCGTTGAACTCATCCGACACATTGTAGGTGGATGTCAGCGTACCATACATGAAGTCCTTGTGGGGCACAACGAAATACTGCGCGTAACCGTCAGGACCCAGGCTGTATTGGCGCTGGTAGGCATGTGCGCCGGGATAGCCGCCTTCCTTACCGCCCCGCATGATGTACTGGGCGGTCAGGCTCATTCCCCAATAGTTCTGAAGTTTCTCGTTGGCCTCGTCGAATCCCTTCTCGGAAATCTCTTTCATGTAGTCGATGCGGTCAATATCCCCTTCGAACTTTTCTGTGTCGCCTATTATCTGTCCGGCACCCATTTCGCTACCGGGGTCATCGTAGTCGAGGCAGGACTGCAAGCCAAAAGCCGCGAACGCCAAAGCGCCGATGATCAATATATTGCGTTTCATGATTAAATCTATCGTATTGTTTTTTAGAAATTGAGTTTGAGATTGATACCGAACGAGCGCTCAGAAGGCACATTGAATACCTCAAAGCCACCCAAGCCATTGGCTGTGGAGAGCGACACATCGGGATCTACGGGAGCGTCCTTGTAGAGGAAGAAGAGATTGCGTCCGATCACGGAGAGCGTCAGGTTCTTGTTTTCTCCGAGCAGATCCCGGAAGGTATATCCCAACGAAAGTTCACGCAGACGGAAGTTCGTGGCATTGTATACATAGTTGGAGGCGTCATTCGAACCCACAGCCTCGTACCAGCCTTGGATAGGAGCAATCTGGCCGCTGCCATCGGGCACATACATACCCAGCTGCTTGGAACCGTCCTTGGCCACGTAGTATATGCCGTGCGCCTCAGCATACGCACGAGCGTCAGCCGTGCGCTGTGAAGAACCGAAGCGGTCGAGGTATGCTTCTGTGAGCGAGATGACCTTGCCGCCGATGCGTCCGTTGATGAGGAAGTAAAGCGAGAAGTCCTTGTAGCTGACTGTGTTCGACCAGCCCAGCTGGATGTTGGAGTTCATGTTGCCGACAAAACGGCTGAATTTCTCACCCTTACGAGTCTTGACATTGCCCGATGAATTGATGAAACGGAAATTACCGTCAAAGGAAGGCTGTCCGTTCTCATTGAGATAGATGTCGCCGGCCTTATGGACCAACTCACCATTCTGGACGCGATCGGCATTTTCTCCAGTTGCCTGGAACAAACCGTTGGCATCCTGATATACATCGCTCTCCCAACGGGTAAAGTCGTTGACATACATGTCACCGTACTTGCCGCCCTCTTCATAGCGAACCTGTACCTTGCCATTGGCTACAGAAGTGGCGATAAGCGTTTCGTCCCCACTGGCATTGCGGTAAGTCTTCTCGATCTTGTTGAAGTTGTAGGAGAAGTTGGCAGAAGTTCTCCAACGCCATCCACTGCCGAACTTCCAGTCGTAACCCAAGGTCAGCTCTACGCCTTGGTTGCGTATCACACCCGTATTGACCGGCTGGCTCTTGCCATTCAAGCCGGGGATAACCAGGTAAGAATGGTGCATGGCCGAGTTATAGTAGGTGACGTCGAAGCTGAGCGCACTGTTGAAGAACTGTGACTCGAAACCCGTCTCGAAGGACTTGGTCTTCTCCGGTACGGGGTTGAAGCTATTGTACTGGCTCGCAGTCATAGAGCCTTGCACATAATTGATGTTCATCATGCCGTACAATATATTGGGAATGCTGTTACCCACCTCCGAATAGCTCAAGCGATACTTAAGATAGTTGACCTGCTCGGGCATCTTGACCAGCTGCGAGAGAATGGCATTGGCGCCGAAGCCAAAGTAACCGTAATTGTCCTTGGTGCCGTTCTTCGTGAACTGAGCCTGACGGAACGCACGGTACCAGTCGCGACGGTAGGAGGCGTCGAAATAAACAGCGTCCTTCCAGCCAAACTGAGCTGTCACGAGTGCAGCCTTGTCCCAGTTGCTGCTCTTGCTCTTAGTGCTGCTGCCGGCATCTGCCGCCTTCGGGTCAAAATAGTTGATCACCGTCGGGAGGGCATCGCGGTTGGGGATCTTCACCGTGGCGGAAGTATAAGTATCATAAGTCGTGCCTTTGATCATGTGGCCGACCCAACCCGCAGTGGCCGATACGCTGAAGTCCTGAATCTGCTTGTTGTAAGAGAGCAGGTAGTCGGTGTAGATCTCATTGGTACGGTCATTGGCAACCCAATATGTACCATAATCATTGAGCGCGGAAGGCCCCCACGTGGTGGCGGCTGTCGTACTCTCACCCGTATAGCGGCTGTGGTCGATTGACACGCGGGCCTGGAACGACAGGCCATCGTAAATGTCCACACGGCCCTGCACGCTGCCGTAGAAGCGATCTTCCTTGACCGTTCTGTTGGCCATGTTGAGCATCCAGTAGGGGTTGTTCCAACCGGCGGACTGGAAGGCCCACTGCTGCATGGGGCCGCTCAGCTGCGCCTGCCCGGTAGTGTACTTAAGACCGGAAGCGGTCTGTGCATAATAAGACTGCTCGGCTGAGAGCCACTTGCCGTCAGCCACGTAGTTGTTCTTATAATAGCCCATGTCCACGCCACGCGGCATGAGGTAAAGGTCGTAGAGCGGATTGCCGACCGTACCACCAGAAACGCGGTTCTTCGTAACTGTCTGCACATAATTGGCGTTGGCATCGACTGTCACGCGGTCGAAGAGCTTGAAGCTCTCGCGGAAAGCGAAGGTGTTACGGTTGTAAGTGTTGCGGTCCACCATGCCCAGTGCGTGCGAATTGGAGTAAGAGAAGTAGCTCTTCAGCTTCTCCGTACCGCCGGAGAGGGAAATGGAGTTGTTCGTTGTCACGCCTGTACGGTAGAAGTCGTCCACATCGTTAACGGCCTGGTTGCGCATGTGTACCTGACGTGTGCCGCCTCCGAACTTGGTGTCAACAGGCACATCGATGGTGTAGAAGCCGGTGCCACTGAGACGGTCGCCCCAGCTGCCCGTTGAAAGGCCGCCTGCCGCGTTGATCACGCCACCATACATGTTCTGTATCTCCGGCGTAATCAACGGTTTGCTGAAAGTGGCGTTGGACGTGAAGTTCACATCCATACGGCCCTCACGACCCTTCTTCGTGGTAATCATGATGACGCCATTGGCAGCAGCCGAACCATAGAGAGCCGCCGCATTGGCGCCCTTCAAAATGTTCATCGACTCGATGTCATCAGGGTTGATCATAGACAAGGGGTCGGAACCTTCTCCGTTGCTGGAATAGGTTAACGCCGCAGCGTCACTCGCCTGTCCACGCGTGCCGTTGGTCATAGGAATACCGTCTACGACAATAAGCGGAGCGTTATTACCAAGAATGGACTTGTTACCGCGAAGCAAGATCTTAGAAGCGCCACCGGCGCCGCCAGCCCCCGGCGTAATCGTCACGCCCGACACCTTACCCTCAATAGAGTTGATGACATTGGGATCCTGCACCTTCATGAACTCATCATTCTTGACCTGCTGGGTGGCATAGGTCAGCGACCTTTCCTTGCGCTGAATGCCCATAGCCGTAACCACCACCTCATTGAGCGTGTTGCCACCAGCCTCTTCAAGCACAATATTGAGGTCACCTCCTGCCCATTTCACTTCCTGACGCACGTAGCCGATAAGCGACACGCGGATAGTGGCGCCTTGCGGCACATTTTTGAGAGTGAACTGCCCTTTCACGTCGGTGGTAGTGACGTTATGGCTACCCATTACCACCACACTCGCACCGATCGCGGGTTCACCACTCTTGTCAGTCACTACGCCCTTCACCACGCCCTGCTGCTGCGTGACGGTAGTTCCAGCTGAAGCCGTTGAAGGCAGGGCGAATAAAGGCGCACCCAAAAGGGAGGCCAGTAGTAGCTGTTGCCCTACAGATCTGAGATTTCTCTTCATATTGGCATTATTTTAAGGAGAAGCTATTTATGTACAATAAAGTGTTAGTAAGGCGAAGCTTGGCCGCTCCTTATATATTCCTTGCGTTCGCTCTTGATGTGTTTTTCCTAAAAAACTGATGCAAAGATAGTTTGCAAAAGATTATAGCGCAAGATTTCATATTGGAAAATACATTCTAACCGCTTGCTTTTAACAAATGCGCGCCCACCCCCCTACTCAACAGGCCGTATGCCTAACGGGCTGTTACATAATGACAGTTCGAGCCGCGAAATCCGCCAACTCCCTGTGATGGCATTTTACATTCGAAACAAGCAGAAAGGCCGCAGAATAGCAAAATACATATAAATAACACTAATCCGCAAGGGGCGTCGGACAAGCAAGTGTAAATGCGCTCCACGCTACTAATTACAAAAGAATGACAGCCCACAATTCATAGAAATGCGGAAAATCACATATAGAGAAAGCTTAAAACGCCCCCAGACTATCACGCTCCGTTTTTGCCGCACAGGAACCGACAAGGATACCCTTCCCGCACCATGCAACATTTAAGGGCAAACATACCATACCGCCCGATGCTTCCATTCATCATACAAGGCTCCTCCATGGCGGACATGCCAACCCAACACCCAGAAAACAGGCGGTGCCCCGCCTGTCGTCTGACAGACGGGGCATCGCTCCATATGACATGCCGGTTAATTGAGGCGTAATGACGAAAAGCAGTCGGACACGTCTATTTTAGTTTGCCTACATTCTTCTTGAGCTGCTCACCCAAACCTATCGTATAGCCCTGTGAGCAAAATACCACGCGGTTGAAGGTATCGGCAATAACCACCAAGGGCAGCTCCTTGCTCTTGGTCAAACCGCTGCCAAACAAATCCTTCTGCACACTGCCTTCCGTATCGATTCCGAAAGTAAGCGTGGAAGGAAGGTTTGTAAACTCGGCACTGTTTTTCTTGAAACGCTCGTATTCATTACGGTTGGGGAAGAGCAACAAGATGGGGCGCCCCCAGGCCTCCAGCTCTCTCCTCAATTTCTCAATATCGTGCAAGATGTGGTTGGTCGGCTCGTGATTGGCCCGTATAAGCCCCGTCACATAATACCCTCTTCCAGTGGTAGAAAGCACTGACTTAACCTTTCCGGCATTGATATCATAATAAAGGTTCTCCGCATTGAAACTACCTATTACCTGAATACCTTGTTTGTCTTCACGCATTACAAGCAACTCTTCAGCCTGCTGGCCAGGGGCCACGGCAAAAGCGTTCAGACTCACGAGCACCGTACCATCTGCCAGACGGGTGCCGGAAGTGAGCAGATAGTCGCCGGCATCAACAGGAGCAAACTGCTTGAAGGTCGATTCCCAGGTGGCACTCTCGGGATAATTCTGCAACTGCGGCTGTCCATTGACCAACCGGCTCAGCGTGAAATGCGTGTAATAGGCCGGATTCTCCATATGCTCACGGGGGGTATAGTCGAGCTTGAGGCTGGCCGGTTGAGGCATAGCCTTGAGAGACGTGTCTGCGGCTGGGGCAAAGCTGACGGTCTGCCACTGTGCCGCAGCCTCATCGGGCAGTGCCACACCCGCCTTGCCAGAGGCATAGAGGGAGGCATTCCCCACATACTGCACCTTCCCTGTCACTTCATCAATACGGGCCGGAACACCCTGAGCACGACAGGCCGCAACGAAAAGGAGTTCCTTATTTCCCACATCGGCACGACGACTCGTATAAGTTCCATAGGGTGACATGCGATACCCTTGCGGATTACGCTCGGGATTGGATGATACGTTTTGCTCTATCCATTTGGCGAAATCAGCCGGATTCGCAGCGAAAAGCTTCTTGAAAGTCTTGGGCAATCTGCTGAAATAGCCACGCCAAGCGGTCAGCATCTCATTGGCCATGCGGGGACAGTACACATATTTATATTTAAAAAGACGCTGATCCTTCGTGAGTTTGCTATCTTCTTTCTCCCAAGCCCTGACTGCCGGCACCACGTGATCTGTCAGCGTAGGAAGGGAAAAATCGCGCAGATCCTTGTCCGAGAGTGTCTCAAGGAGACAGAGTGCCGCCTCACTCGGATAAGAGCGCAACAGGCTGAACAGGCTCTTCCAGTTCCCCCGTGATTTGTTGACAAGCGGCCATACACGAACGGCATCAAGCCCGACTTCCGCACACAAACGGGCAGTCGCCGCTGAATCTGCAAAAGTATGCACGTAGGCCGTACGTATGCTGTCTTCATGAGCCAGCCGACGGACATTTTCCGCAGCGGCTTCAGCTGAAACTTCCGGGATATTGGGCTTTCCTGCAGGTGGCACCAAGGTCAAATCTGCCGTATAGGCATCGTGCGCCTGACGGTTCAGCTGCAGCTTCACATCCTCCTTGGCACCTGCGGTAAACTGCGTAAAACCATAGCGCACTCCATCAACCGCCCAAGCCACCATATCTCCCAAACCAGTCAGGATACTCACGCGGCCCTGTGCATCAGCGACCGAAGTCTGCACCGTATAAAGCTCACCATAATTGTAGATCTTGAACATCACCTTGACCCCCGGAACAGGCTTCCCTGCCATATCTACCACTTGGAGGGTTGTACGGGCTGTTTCCGCATAATTGGCCGTGACGTTTATCTCCGTATAGCAGAGCGTCTTGTCTATCACATCCTCCGGCCCGTCATAGCTGCCGAAGACCTTCGTGTGCATCAGCATACCTCGCGAAGCCGGCAGGTTGAACCATCCCAGATTGAGTACCGGCTCAGGCTCGCACGCCCCCAAGAAATACCATTTGCCATCTATCCACGCCTCTACCCAAGCATGGTTGTCATCCGTATGCGCCCAACGTGGGGTGTAGACCTGACGGGCAGGTATGCCTACCGCACGCAATGCAGCAACTGTAAAAGTGCTCTCCTCGCCACAACGTCCGGTTGCTGTCTTCATGGAGGCCAAAGGCGAAGAGGTACGCGAGTCGGAGGGTTTGTAAGTAACATACTCATGACACCAATGGTTCACCTCATTGACAGCTTCCTTCATGCTCAACCCTTTTACGCGGTCACGCAACTCACCATAGCACTGGGTACGGAAAGCATCCAAGTTCTCGTTGTTAATACGAACAGGCAGCACGAAGTGCGTCCATTCACGTTCAGGAACGGACTTGCCCCACGGCATTTCCTCACGCGCCCGAAGCGCACACGCCGTTTGAGCCTGATGGTAAGCGATAGAATAGTCCACTACATCCGGCCAGGGCATATAAGCATACAGAAACTCCAATGCGCGGCGGTTTTCGGGAGTCAGTTTCATGCTGCTCAGACTGTCAGCCTTGTGCAGCGCATTGAGTTCGGCATGGCGTGCCTCATAGTCTGCGTGGATTTGTTCCGCCGTCTGGGCAGGAAGTGCCATTGCGACCAGAGAGCAAGCCATAGTGGCAAGCATTTTCTTAAACATAAGTCTGTTGGATAGATTTGAGTGAGAAATTGAAACAAAAGTATAAAAAAGCAGGCAGTGACGTACACGTTGGATGGCCTTTTATAAAGAACGGGTGAGAAAAAGAAGGGGGAAAGTGTTGTGTGACAGAAAAAAAGCGTACATTTGCAGCCGATTTTAGAGTCCATGGGGGCAAAGCAAGCGGTTGCGGATGCAATCCGCCTCGTGGAGAAATCCGTTTACATCATACAATCATCATGTACGCAATCGTAGAGATTAACGGTCAGCAGTTCCGCGCAGAAGAGGGCAAAAAGCTCTTTGTAAACCATATCTGCGGCGCCGAAAACGGCCAGACTGTTGAATTTGAGAAAGTGTTGCTCGTTGACAACAACGGCGAAGTGAAAGTGGGCCTTCCCACGGTAGAAGGCGCCAAGGTTGTTTGCGAAGTCATTGCCCCCCTCGTCAAGGGTGACAAGGTGCTCGTATTCCACAAGAAGCGCCGCAAGGGATACCGTAAGCTCAACGGTCACCGCCAGCAGTTCACACAAGTAACCATCAAGAACGTAATCGCTTAACCCTAAAAGTATTTAGAAGAAAATGGCACATAAAAAAGGTGTAGGTAGTTCTAAGAACGGCCGCGAATCGGCTTCACAAAGATTAGGCGTTAAGATTTGGGGCGGCCAGACTTGCATCGCCGGCAACATCATCGTTCGCCAGCGCGGCACAGCCCACTATCCCGGCAAGAATGTCGGTATGGGAAAAGATCACACGCTTTACGCACTCGTTGACGGTGTCGTATCGTTTCATCGCGGACTGTACCGCGGCGGACACAACCGCAGCGTAGTATCCGTAGTTCCCCCCGTTGAGGCTGAAGCATAAATTTCACCTCCTTCACAGAAACAATGCGGGTCGTCTGCCTCATGGGCAGACGACCCGCATTGTTTGCATGAAAGTGAAGCACACAGAGACGCCTCTTCCAAACATGTACAAAATACCCGAAACAGCTCTATACACCGACTACACGCATAATATCAGCAAAGACACCGGCTGCGGTAACTGCGGCCCCGGCACCATAGCCTTGTATAAGCATGGGGTATTTGCGATAGCGCTCGGTCGTAAGCAAGAGGATGTTATTGGATCCCTCTAATCCATAGAAAGGATGGCTGCGATCCACTTCTTCGAGTCCCACAGAACCTCTTCCGTCTGCCCACCGAGCTACAAAGCGCCAACGTTTCTGCTGCATCTCCAAGCGCCTCCGCTCCTTTTCGAAATGGTTGTCGAGTTCCGGCAGATGTTGCCAGAAAGCTTCGAGAGTCCCATCAAACAGACTTTGGGGAATAAAGAGATTACGAACGATGTCTTCTGTCTCTACCCGATAACCACTCTCCCGAGCGAGAATCACAAGCTTGCGCACCACGTCTTGGCCTGACAGGTCTATACGCGGATCAGGTTCGCTATAGCCATTCTCTTGCGCCAGTCTAACCGCCTGACTTAACGGGATATCGGCTGACAAGGTATTAAATACATAATTAAGCGTACCGCTCAACACTGCCTCTATGCGCAAGATGCAGTCCCCCGAAGTTCGAAGATCATTGATGGTGTTAATAATAGGCAGGCCGGCCCCTACGTTAGTCTCAAAAAGAAACTTTACATCACGCTCACGCGACACCTGCTTCAAGGCAACGTAATTGTCGTAAGGGGATGAAGCTGCAATCTTATTAGCAGCCACCACGTTGACATTGTGATTGAGGAGACGGCCATAATGGGCGGCCACTTCGGGGCTGGCCGTGCAGTCTACAAAAACAGAGTTAAAGATATTCATCTCCTCTATCTCCCGCATCATGCGTTCAACGCCACCTTCACCCCCTGCAGCCATTATCTCGCGGAAACGAGCCGGGTCTATGCCTTCACGACAATAAGCAGCATGATGCCGCCCACAGATACCCACAATATTTATTCTCACCTTGCGCTGTGCCAAAAGCTGGTCGTGCTGTGCGGCTATCTGCTCAATCAAACTGCCACCAACAGTTCCTGTACCGCAAATGAAGAGGTTGAGATCCTCATGTTCACTAAGGAACAAACTGTCATGAAGCACATTCAAGGTCTTCCGCAACTGGCTGCGTAAGACAACGAACGACAGGTTTATTTCCTTACCCCCCATAGCGACAGCGTTGATGCTGATGCCATTGCGTCCCAACACGCTGAACAACTGCCCCGCTATACCCGGACGCCCGCTCATACGCTCCCCCACCACTGCCACACTGGCCAGCCCTTCCATGAGACAAGCTGGGTTCATGGCACCATCAGCGATCTCCTCCGCGAACTCATCATCAAGCAACCGGCAAGCACGGTGGGCATCAGTTGGGGTCATACAGATAGAGGTGCTGGTCTCCGAAGAATTCTGTGCAACCATAAACACACTGATACCACCCGCCGCCAAAGTCGTGAATATGCGGCGATCCACGCCGATAATTCCCACCATCGACAAACCGCTGACCGTAACCATACTCATGTCGTTGACAGAGGAGATACCCCTAATGGGACGTTCGCTCAAAGCCGCATCGCGACGAATGACTGTACCGACCGCTTCGGGGTGTAGCGTATTCTTTACAAAAACAGGAATATTCTTGCGGCAAACAGGATATATCGTGGGCGGATAAATCACCTTGGCGCCGAAGTTACAAAGCTCCATCGCTTCAGCGTAAGAGAGCTGCGGAATCGTGCAAGCTGTCGGTATGACACGGGGGTCAGCCGTCATGAAGCCATCCACATCCGTCCAGATTTCAAGTGCATCCGCGTCCAACGCGGCAGCAAGAATTGCCGCCGTATAATCACTTCCGCCCCGCCCCAAATTTGTAGCAATACCAGAATGGCTGTCCGATGAGATAAAGCCACCCATCACCGCCACGCCAGAAATACCAGACAACGTTTCGGTAACAAGTGCATTGGTCATTTCGAAATCAACCAGGTGTTTTCCGCCCTGCACACGAGTCTTGATCAGACTACAGGCATCATAATGGGTTGCCCCGTCTATAAGTTCCGCCACAATCAGCGAAGACAGACGCTCACCATAAGCAACAATGGCATCTGATATCTTGGGTGTAAGATCTTGTATGAGATCGACACCATGCAGGATGCTTTGCAGTTCGGCGCAAAGGGAGTCCACTTGCCCAAGCAGTCCAGCACGCCGGTCAGACGGAATGACATCGGCCACCATCTGATGATGACGTTCCACAAATTCGTCAAAGATCCGTTTGTAAGCCACATCACCAACCGCCGCAAGATGTGTCAAGTGAATCAATTGATCCGTAACGCCCCCCAGAGCAGACACGACCACAATGACGGGCCTGTCCGTCTGTTCAACGATACGCTTCACATGAGAGATACTTGCGGCTGTTCCTACAGAAGTGCCACCGAATTTCAGAACTTTCATTGTTGTCGGATTAGGGATTGGGGAAACCGAATGTTCGAACCGTAAAACCTTTCTATCAGAGTTTCACTTTACGTTTGGCCGCTTTCGATTCATTCTGCAAGCGGTCGAGTGCTGTCACCACATATACATATTTGTCGTTTCCCGATGCATAGGGAAGCTTGTAAAGAGTTTGCGGGGTGACAGCCACGATACGGGAAGGATCAAACAAGTCTATTCGTTCCCCCTTTCCAAACCGGTACACCACATAATTACGGGCCACGTCCATTTCCTTTGTACCTTTGGGTGGCATCCAGAAAAGATAATAGCCATCCGGCATCCAACGAGCCTTCAGCTTACGTGGCTTACCGGGAGCCTTACTGTCAATAAAGGGGAATAAAGGCTGCAAGGCGGGAGTACGGTGATAAACTTGCTGTAAGGCCGTAGCATAATTGCCTTCGTTACGAACTACGGCCGCCGAATACCACAGACAAGAACCCTGAATACCGCGCAAAGAGCGCTGAAGGTCAAACTTGGCACGCATTTGATTGAATTGCGGCTGCTTCAAATCCGCAGCCCGAACTGTGCGCTCCACATCTTGCCCGACAAAGAGCGGACGCCCACCGGCAAAGCGCCCCCACCACTTAACCAACTCGGCATAATCAGCTGTCTTATGCCCTATTTCCCAATAGAGTTGCGGCACTGTGTAGTCCACCCATCCCTTATTGATCCAATACAATACATCGGCATAAAGGTCATCATAGTTTTGCAGACCTGCGGTATTAGACCCCGGCAGGTTGCTGCCCGGCCGGGCATTGTGATAAATGCCAAACGGACTGATACCGAATTTCACCCAAGGCTTAACTGACCGTATGGAGTCATGCAGCATTTCCACGAACAAATTCACGTTGTAGCGGCGCCAGTCGGCAATGTCGTTAATACCATTTTTGTTCGCCTCGTAAGTGCCTTGATCCGGAATGCTAACGCCCGGCACTGGATAGGGATAGAAATAGTCATCTATATGCAGGCCGTCCACATCATACCGGCGTACAATGTCTGCTGCAACCGAACAGATGTACCGGCGATTTTCATGCAGGCCGGGATCGAAGATATAAAGGCCATCGTACTCAAAAAAACGTTCCGGATGCTTGAGATAGGGGTGAGTCACTGCCAATTCTCTCGTTCCCTTCGTCTTGGCACGAAATGGATTGATCCATGCATGCAGCTCCATTCCCCTTTTATGGCACTCATTCACCATCCAGGCCAAAGGGTCCCAATAAGGGGAGGGCGCTGTACCCTGCTGCCCCGTAAGAAAACGGCTCCATGGCTCATAAGGCGACTGATACATGGCATCAGCCTCGCCGCGCACTTGAAAAATGACGGCATTGACCCCACATTTCTGCAGCACATTGAGCTGGTGGGTTAGGTTTGCCTGCATGGCATCGCGCCCCAAGCCTTGAAACTGCCCGTTAATCATTTGAATCCACGCACCGCGAAATTCCCGCTTTGGGGGCGCAGGTTGTGCCATGGAGACACTTACGGCGAGAAAACAAAGGAAGAACTGCAGAAAAACTTTTTTCATTGGGATACTGGGTTGAGTAAAAGGTCTTGTTACCAACAGAACGGCACACACGCCCCGAGTTGGTAAGGCAAAATTAGCATTTTGACTTATATTACACCATCAGTCATTCGGAATTTATATACCTTTGCCTTATCATGAAGGAAAAAGTCATGCCGGAAAAGCGCGTGTCTGTGGTCATGTGTACCTACAACGGCGGGCGCTTCTTGAAAGAACAAATAGACTCGATATTGGGTCAGGACTATCCATTGTATGAAATCATCATACAGGATGACGGTTCTACCGACAGCACATTGGCAAAACTTGAAGAATATCGGCAGCAGTACCCCGACCTCATCCACGTATTTAAAAACAAAACGAGGCTGGGCTTCTGCCGCAACTTCCACCAAGCCTTGCTCCGTGCAAGCGGCGATTTTGTGGCTATCAGTGACCAAGATGACATCTGGTTTCCCCAAAAAATCAGGCGACAGGTGGAAAGTATAGGCGACTACGACCTGTGCTTCTCCGACTATTATACCGATGCGCAATACCACCAGCCCCTGACATGCCGGGTAAGGCCCCGGACGGATTTCGAGCATCTGATCTTCTACGACTGTACACCCGGACATGCCATGCTGCTGCGTAATGACTTCATCAAGGGTATCAAGGAGTGGGACTATCTGATATACTACGACTGGTGGCTATCTGTTCACGCCCTCATGGGACGTGGAATCACCAAGGTAGATGAACCTCTCAATTGGCACCGACACCACGAGGCATCTGCCACAACACATATCTATAAGCCCGGACGCTGGGAAGCGGTACCCCATCCCACATGGCAACCCTATGTACTTGGCTATTGGCACCGTCTCCATCTGTTGAAAAAAAGGAACTACCGACACTTCTACACCTATCTGAGCGAACACATAGACTGCCAACGCTACCCTGTGGCATCCCGCATGGCCAAACTCATGCTTACACGCAATCCCATAGGCGTATTGCAACTGTGCCTGTTATGCTGCATTTATTACAAACGCACTTATCCGGGTCATCCGCATGGACTGTCAGGACGCATACATGGCTTCTTCTACCCGTTCATTGCCGCCTACGGCAATGACCTATTTAAACTCGAGAGAGACCGTAACTGACCGCGCCAACCCAACGGTTGCTGTCTCACCCCCGTTGACATACCAAATAAACAGCATTATATTATATGATACGTAACATAGCGGTGATATTGGCTGGCGGCGTAGGAAGCCGACTGGGACTGAGTACCCCCAAGCAATTCTTCAAGGTTGCAGGAAAAATGGTCATCGAACATACAGTCGACACTTTTGACAGTAACCCGCACATTGATGAGATTGCCATCGTCTCCAATCCTTTCTATGTGGCAGACGTAGAAAACATCGTTCTGCGCAATGGCTGGAAGAAGGTGAAGAAAATTCTCAAGGGTGGCAAGGAAAGATATGACTCAAGCCTGTCCGCCATTCGGGCTTACCGCGATGAAGAAGTGAATCTGATTTTTCACGATGCAGTTCGTCCACTGGTATCTGCCCGTATTATCGATGATGTATGTGAGGCGCTGCTCACACACCAAGCCATAGACGTGACAGTGCCAGCAGTCGATACCATCATCGAGGCAGAAGGAGACCATATAGCCTCTATTCCTGACCGGTCACGTCTGCAACGCGGTCAAACCCCACAAGCCTTCCGCCTCGCTGTCATAGATGAAGCTTACCGCCGCGCACTCAACGACCCCCTATTCAAAGTAACCGATGATTGTGGAGTCGTGGTGAAATATATGCCCGAAATCCCCGTGCATCTCGTGGCAGGCGAAGAGAGCAACATGAAACTGACTTATAAGGAAGACACCTATCTTCTCGACAAGCTGTTCCAACTGCGCGGCTGCACACTTCCCCCCGCCAATCAATCTTCCTACGACCAACTGCGCGACAAGGTGGCTGTCGTGTTCGGCGGCTCCTATGGTATCGGAAAAGATACCGCAAACCTGCTTATCGAATCCGGCGCACGCGTACACAGTTTCGCCCGGTCACTCACAGGAACCGATGTGGGGAAACGTGAAGACGTCGCCCGTGTATTGGCGCAAGTGGCCGAGACAGAAGGACATATCGACTATGTAGTCAACACTGCAGGTGTGCTCAACAAAGAACCTTTGGTAACCATGCAGGCACCTACCATCCTGCAAGCGATACAAACCAACTACCTCGGAACTGTAAACGTAGCTGTCGAAGCTTACCCCTATCTAAAGGATACGCACGGCAAGCTTATATTCTTCACTTCCAGTAGTTATACACGCGGGCGCGCTTTCTACAGTATCTACTCATCTACCAAAGCAGCGATTGTCAACTTTGTACAGGCCATTGCCCAAGAATGGGAACCCGCCGGAATTTCGGTCAACTGCATCAATCCAGAACGCACAAAGACCCCCATGCGTGTCAAGAATTTTGGAACCGAGCCGGATGATTCCCTGCTGCGGTCGGAGACTGTGGCTGAAGCAACTGTGCGCTGTCTCCTCTCAGACTATACAGGACAAGTAATCGATGTGAAACGACAAAACCCATTGCCTTGACATGGAAACTCCACTCCAGGACTACCTGAATCGTCATCGGCGTGCTGTACAGCTCAAGCAACTCCGCATCCTCCAAGCCATAGATGAGATATGCCAGCGCCACCATATCACTTATTGGCTTGACGGGGGCACTCTACTGGGAGCCATACGACACAAAGGATTTATCCCGTGGGATGATGACATAGATATCGCCATGCCATTGGCAGACGTTTCCCACTTCGTCAGAGTTGCACAGGAAGAACTGCCTGCCAATCTTATCATGCAGGCTCCAGGAACCGATCCGAATATCCGCATGCCCATCTACAAAGTCCGCGACACGAACTCATTTATAGTAGAGGCGGGAGACGATTTCAGCCGTTCCTATGCCAAAGGGCTGTTTGTGGACATCTTCCCCATGGTGTCCTACCCTTCCTTCAGCCGTCAGTTTGTCAAGCGTGTGGCAAAGGGCTATTGCCGAGCCAATGCCATTCTACAGAGCCAGCATTACCACAGCCTGCGTTCGTTTGGCGAATTTTTCTATTTCGGCATGAAGCGTATATGGTGCAAGCTATTATGGCAGACCGCTTCCCTGTTCGTCAAGAAAGGCGAATACACCAGCAACACACTCAACAATAACGGTTATGGCATCATGCATCGAACAGACAGCATATTCCCCGTAGCCCCCATCTGCTTTGAAGGACATCTTTTCAGTGGACCGGCAAATCCTGATGCTTATCTGACAGATCTGTACCGCAACTATATGGAACTCCCTCCCATCAGCAAACGTGGCGGGCACGCTATATTCTATATAGAAAGTCTCAATGGTACACCCCCTGCACACTAAAAAGAATCTCCCTCTCCTCTTCTCCTACCCATCTGACTCCGTACATGAACACTTCCACTCCGAACCACACAGAGAGCATGGATGTCGCCGTGCTCATTCTTTTCTTCAACAGACCCGAGGCCTTGAAGGCTGTCTTTGAACAAGTACGAAAAGTTCGCCCGGCCCAACTGTTTCTCTATCAAGACGGACCGCGCAACGAACGCGATTTGCCAGGCATCGCCGCCTGCCGTCAAATAGTGGAGTACATCGACTGGCCCTGTGAGATACACCGGAAATACCAAGAAAAGAACCTCGGCTGTGATCCGTCGGAGTACATTTCACAAAAGTGGGCTTTCTCCTTTGTTGAGAAATGCATTGTGCTTGAAGACGATGACATCCCCTCTCTTTCCTTCTTCACCTTCTGCAAGGAAATGCTCGATCGTTATGCAGACGATCGCCGTATCAGCATGATTACCGGATGCAATTACGATGAAGTCACCCCCGACATGCCCTATGACTATTTCTTTGCTACCACCTTTTCCATCTCGGGTTGGGCATCATGGCGACGTGTCATCGAAGAATGGGACGCCTCTTACAGCTGGCTCGATGATGACTTCAACTGCGGTCAGCTTGAAGATTACATCAAGGAACGGAAATACCAGAGCAACTTCATCGACTTCTGTCGATATCACAGGAAAACAGGTAAAGCCTATTATGAAACGATCTTCCATGCCGCCATTTTCTTCAGCTCGGGAATGAGCATCGTGCCACGTGTAAACCTGATCAACAATTTGGGAGCCTGTGGAGAAGGCGTACATCTATCTGGAACCAATGAGACACTGCCCAAAGCCTACCGCCGTATTTTTGAGATGAAGCGACATGAGCTGAACTTTCCTCTCAGGCATCCGCGCTACGTGATTGAAAATGTCAGATACAAGGATCGCATGTTCCGTATCATGGGATGGGGGCATCCCTGGATTAAGATAGGCCGCTCGTTCGAGGAACTGTGGCTCAACTTGCAGCATGGCAATATCAGCCAAATCGGCCATGCAATTGCCAATCGTATCCGCATTCTCACCGGTCACTCAAAATTTGACTGACCCCTCCATGCTGACCCTACTTAATCTGAACACCGGCTACGGGCATACGGTTGTCGGTCATGATCTCTGCGCCAGCCTGCTGACCGGCACGCTGACCGCACTACTCGGCCCCAACGGATCGGGCAAGAGTACACTGCTGCATACCATTGCCGGCCTCATTCCACCACTCAGAACAGCAACCAAGTCCTCTCCGGTTATCTGGCAAGGGAAAAGTCTGGTAAGCCTGTCCGCACACCATCTTGCACAAACGGTAGGCGTCGTACTTACATACCGTCCAGAGGTAAAGGGCCTCACAGCAGAAAAAGTTGTAGAAATGGGACGTATACCCTACATGCATACTTTAGGAGGACTAACAGAAGAGGATCTCCGCCATGTAGAACGCGCCCTACAAATCACTGACACGGAATCCCTGCGCCACCGTCCTATCAACTGTCTCAGCGATGGCGAGCGCCAGCGAGTGTTCATAGCTAAAGCCCTGGCACAAGACACCCCGCTCATTCTGCTCGACGAGCCTACTGCCTTTTTAGACTTCGCGGCCAAAATCAGCACCCTACGCCTGCTGGCCAGCCTCGCGCATCGTGAAGGACGCACCATACTTATCTCCACCCACGATGTGGAACTGGCTCTGTCCTTCTGTGACCGACTCTGGCTGCTGGATCACAACCACATAATCGAGGGTACACCACGACAACTTGCCGACAACGGACAGCTGGAGGATTTCTTCGCCACCGATGGCATCCACATGGACAACCGGACACTCCGTTTCAGTTTTGACAAGGTCTAAGAACAACATATAAACACCATCTGCAAACTCCCCAACCCTATGATTGTCTGCATAGCCGAAAAGCCCAGCGTGGCCAAAGACATCGCCCACATCCTCGGGGCCTCCCAGCCCCATGAAGGATATATGGAAGGCAACGGCTATCAAGTGACCTGGACTTACGGCCACTTATGCGAACTGAAATACCCCGAAGACTATACCTCTCTATGGAAGCGCTGGTCACTCGGAGCACTTCCTATGATACCTGAACGATTCGGTATCAAACTCAAGGATGACCAAGGGGTCAAACGGCAATTTGCCGTCATACAGCAACTGATGAGCAAGGCTGACAGCATCATCAACTGCGGAGATGCAGGACAGGAGGGTGAATTGATACAACGATGGGTCATGCAAATGGCTGGAGCCCAATGCCCCGTCCGCAGGCTGTGGATCAGCTCACTTACAGAAGAGAGCATCAAAGAGGGCTTTGAAAGCCTCAAGCCACAAGACCATTACAGGTATCTCTATGAAGCCGGACTGTGCCGTGCCATCGGCGACTGGCTACTGGGAATGAACGCCACACGGCTCTATACCATTAAGTATGGGTCACAACGCGGTTACGGTGCACCTCCTCTTTCCATAGGGCGAGTACAAACACCAACGTTAGCCCTCATTGTACGTCGCCAATACGAAATAGAACATTTCAAACCAGAACCTTACTGGGTACTTACCACCACTTACCGTCAGACGACTTTCACCGCCATCATGGCTGATCCCAACGAAGACGAGCTGACGGCCCCCACAACGGGAAGCGGCATAAACGGAATTGACACGACCAAGCCACAAGCGGTTAAGCGGGGGTTCAGCAATGAACAAGAAGGAATAGCCGCACTCGAAAAAATACGTACAGAACCCTTTTACGTCACTTCTGTAGAAAAGAAGAAGGGTAGCGAAGCCCCTCCCCGGCTTTTTGACCTCACCTCACTTCAAGTTGAGTGCAACAAAAAGTTCAGCTACTCGGCAGACCAAACCCTCTCCCTCATCCAGGCTCTCTATGAGAAAAAGGTCACCACATATCCCCGCGTAGACACAACCTACCTCAGTGATGACATCTATCCCAAATGCAAACAGATTCTCAATGGCATTTCTGGACAGTACGGAGACCTGCTCACGGCACTGCGTGGGTCGCAGCTGGTCAAACGCAAAAAGGTCTTTGACTCTTCTAAGGTTACGGACCATCACGCCATCATACCGACTGGCGTTCCTGCACAGAACCTGTCTGACATGGAGCGCAACGTTTACGATCTCATTGCAAGGCGTTTCATACAAGCATTCTACCCTGACTGCCGTTTCGCCACCACCACCGTTCTCGGCAAGGCGGCCGATGTATATTTCAAGGCCACCGGCAAGCTTATACTGGATTCAGGTTGGAGGGCGATAGCGGCCTCTGCCACCCAAAGTGCAACACTGACAGACGAAGAAGGAAATAAAGAGAACGAGCGTATCCTACCCGACTTCGTTAAGGGGGAGAGCGGCCCGCACTGTCCAGCCCTAACTCAAAAGACCACACAACCCCCCAAGCCCTACACTGAAGCCACATTGCTACGTGCCATGGAAACCGCCGGCCGAACTGTAGATAACGATGAACTGCGTGATGCGTTGAAAGAGAACGGTATCGGACGCCCCTCTACACGGGCTGCAATTATAGAAACCCTCTTCCGCAGACAGTATATCCGCAGACAGCGCAAAAACGTCCTCCCCACCCTTACGGGCACAGAACTCATCTCTCTCATCAAAGAAGATCTGCTAAAAAGTGCCGAACTTACCGGACGATGGGAACGCAAACTCAGACAGATAGAACGCCAAGAATACAGTGCCTCTCAATTTGTCGCAGAGCTGAAGGTCATGGTAAACGATATTGTCCGTGATGTACTCAGTGACAATTCCAATCGGCAGATTGCCCTAAGTCCTTCCACTCCTTCCAAGGATTCTCAAGCCATAGAAAGACTCAAAAGAGCCGAAACCGAAGTGGAGAGCAGAACTGCGCCCAAACGTCGTATCATACGGGCAGGCAGCATATGCCCCCAATGCGGGCGGGGCAAAGTCATTAAGGGAAATACGGCCTATGGATGTTCAAGATGGAAAGAAGGGTGCGACTGGCGCAAGCCATTCAACAAGAAATAGCCAACCGGAAAAAAAGAATAAAATGCGTCTGGCACGTCAGTTTAATGTACATGCCGCCAGACGTATTTTCTGCAAGAAGGGGAAGACGGCACACAGTCTCCCATTTTTCACCTCTGCCTCTGACATAAGAGGGGATGCACCAAGCATCCCCTTCTCTTCTTCCCCCATTATTCAATTCACGTGGAGATACTCCCTTTCTTATTACGGTGACGGAGTCGTACATACAATCCATCAACCTCCACCGCCTCTTCCGCCACCAGACGGCGTAGGGCCTCCTGACGCTCCAACCGCTGTGAGCCAGCCGGAACCAGAAACTGGATGTCATGCGGTTTCCCGTCAGCCAATGTTTGCACAATCTGACGGTATGCTTCAGCGACTGCACTCTCTGAGCGCGGCTTCTCCATATCACGTTCGCGGGCAATACACACATCGCAATAGCCACAATCAGATCCGTCATCATCAAAATAGCGCAACAGGTAACGGCTACGGCACAAGTCATTCTCATGAAAATAGCCAATCATAGCCTCTACACGTTGCTTATATTGAGCACGCCGATCCTCATAAATTTCATGAGGCAATTGAATATACTGCGCGTCTATCCGGCGCTGCGTATAGGTGATGTGGGGCGTATTCTTGCGTGGAACGTAATTGAGTATGCGCAGCTGGGTGAGGTGACGCAGGTACTTGTAGACCTCTTCCGCCGTCAAGTCGCAATCTTCCCCCAAACGATCCTCCTCCACTGTCACATAGTCTATAAAGAAAGCCCCGTCTGAGCGCAGCAAAGCATTGAGCAAACGCTCCTCATGAGCATTGAGATAATTAATATCGTACAACTCGTCGCGCCTGACAAGAAATATGACCCTCGATGAATTCTCGTCCTCCATACAGAATTGGATATACCCCGCCTGTGTTAGCAGGTTCAATGCACTGATAAGGCGAACAGAATGATGATGGAATACCCGGCAAAATCGTACGATATCAAAGTCAAAAGTACGCCCTTCCGCCTCACCTTCTGCAATTTGATAAAAGGAGGAGAGGTCGGCATATACATTTCGTATATATTCGCGATCAGGAAAATTCTGTGCAACCTTGGCTGACAGCTTCTGCGCATCCTGCCTGTCGTACAGCAACACTGCATAAGCCACCTGTCCGTCACGTCCTCCGCGTCCGGCCTCCTGAAAATAAGCCTCTACAGAATCCGGTACGTCCGCATGTATCACCAAACGGACATCGGGTTTGTCTATGCCCATACCGAAAGCATTGGTCGCAACCATCACACGCACATCGCCGCTCTGCCACGCACGTTGGCGCGTATCTTTGTCAAGTGAGGTCAAACCCGCATGGTAAAAAGCGGCAGTCATACCCTGCTGCCGCAGAAATTCTGCCACCTCCCGCGTACGACGGCGGCTGCGCGTGTAAACAATAGCCGACCCTTCCACCCTCCTCAGAATATGCAACAATTCCGCGTGCTTATCGTCAGACTGACGTACAATATAATGAAGATTGGGCCTCTCAAAGCTCATCCTAAAGACCCGGGGATGAGAAAAAGCGAGCTTCTCCTGTATGTCTGCCACCACACGTTTGGTAGCGGTTGCCGTCAGTGCCAGTACCGGTACACTGGGCAAAAGCTTCCGTACCTCGGCGATACGCAAATATTGCGGACGGAAATCATACCCCCATTGTGAGATGCAGTGAGCCTCATCTACCGTAATGAGGCAGACCTTCATACGCCTCACTTTCGTCATGAAGATGGACGTAGACAATCGCTCCGGCGATACGTACAAAAACTTATAAGCACCGAAGATCGCATTGTCCAAATGTCGCAGAATCTCTTCCTTCGACTGTCCGGCATAGATTGCTGCTGCCATGATACCCCGATGACGGAGATTCTGCACCTGATCTTTCATCAATGCAATAAGCGGCGTTACTACCAGACAGAGACCGTCCATGGCCAAAGCCGGCACTTGGAAAGTGATGCTCTTTCCTCCACCCGTCGGCATCAGTCCCAGGGTATCATGACCTTGAGAAATGCTGTCAATGATATCGCGCTGGATGCCCCGAAAATCGGGATATCCCCAGTACGTCCGAAGTATTTGCCGAAAGTCCATAGATTACAAGAAAGGGAGATAGGCGGAAAAAAACGAAGTCCGTCATTCTGCATCTCTCAAGCAGGAACACCTATTCCGTAGGTCTGATATCGTCAATCTGCAGCTGCACCTCACCACGCTTGTGCGTATTCTCCTCTATTGTGTAGCAGATATCAAATGCCTGCTTAGTCTTGATGTAACGAGCCTGTGAGCTTTGCCCAAATGCGATGCCGTTCATCACTTGGCTACTCTTGTTGTCAACCAGTTCCAACTTGATGTGCTCCTGCCCACGCCCCACGACCTTGCTCGTACCATAGTCATAGACATGCTTGGTACAGAATATAGGCTTAGGATTCAAGGGGCCAAAGGGAGCAAAGCGTCTCAGCTGCTGGTAATAACGAAATGTCACATCACTAAAATCTACAAAAGCGTCGATATTGAGCGTCGCTTCCGTCTGTTCTTCCAGTATATGGGTGGCGACGTAGTGCTCGAAGCGTTCGGCAAAATTCTCCACGTTCTCTACAGGCAGCGTAAGCCCCGCCGCATAGGTGTGGCCACCGAAGTTCTCCAACAAATCCTGGCAGCTCTGCACCGCTTTATAGACATCAAAACCGGATACAGAGCGGGCCGAACCTGTTGCCATACCATCAGAACGTGTGAGCACCACCGCAGGACGGTAGTACTGCTCCGTCAAACGGGAGGCCACAATGCCTATCACCCCCTTATGCCAAGCCTCATTGTAGATGACGATGCTACGCCTGCTTTCAAGCTCAGGCAGATCACGAACCTGTTCCACGGCCTCCTCGGTCATCTGCTTGTCCAAGTCCTTACGAGCCTCGTTGTACAAATTAATCTGGCCGGCCTTTTCCAACGCAGCCGGATAATCTTTCTCCACAAGCAGTTCCACCGCCTCCTTGCCATTCTGCATACGTCCCGAAGCATTGATGCGTGGCCCGATCTTGAAAATGATGTCGTTCATCGTCAGCTCGCGCCCCGAAAGGCCACACACTTCGATAATGGCCTGAAGGCCCACACTCGGGTTGGAGTTGAGGCACCGTAAGCCATGGAAAGCCAAAATACGGTTTTCCCCCATGACGGGGACGATATCCGAAGCTATGCTCACTGCGCACAGGTCAAGTAGAGGTATCAGCTTATTGAACTCTATGCCATTGCTCACCGCAAAAGCCTGCATGAACTTGAAGCCGACTCCACAGCCCGACAAATGGGTATACGGATAGTGATTATCGCGGCGTTTGGGATTGAGTATGGCTACCGCACAAGGCAATTTTTCATCAGGCACATGATGGTCACATATGATAAAGTCTATACCCAAACTCTTGGCGTAAGCTATTTCCTCCACGGCCTTGATGCCGCAGTCGAGCACAATAATCAGCCCCACCTCGGAGGCCGAAGCGAAATCAACCCCTTTATGTGAGACACCATACCCCTCATCATAACGGTCGGGTATATAATAGTCTATGTTTGAATAATATTGGCGCAAAAACTTGTAGACCAAGGCGACAGCCGTACACCCGTCCACATCATAATCACCATATACAAGAATACGTTCCTTGCGTCCCATGGCCTTGTTGAGCCGATCCACGGCCAGACGCATGTCATCCATCAGAAAAGGGTCATGAAGCCACGTCAGTTGCGGACGAAAAAAGTTACGTGCCTGCTGGACTGTGACGATGCCACGGTCGTAAAGGAGTTTTCCCATCGTCGCGGGCAAGGACAACTGGTGGGCCAACTCGGCTTCCGCTTCCGCCGTAGCAGCATCGGGAGCGTCGTAGTTCCATTTGTAATTCATGCTTATATGTCATTTTTATTTTATTCTAATTGAAAGAAGAGAGCCAACGGGCCTATATGCCCAAATTAGTGAGCTAAGTTAAGTAATAAATATGACATATTACGCCTCGAATGCCGCATTTTGAAAAACCGCCGTGCTTTCCTGAAGAATGCACGGCGGTTTCAATCTTTATTACTCCGAAAAAACGGACGTTCTCCTCACCTTATTTCACGAGAACCTTTTGTCCGTCAATAATGTAAAGTCCCTTGGCAAGCTTGCTCGGATCTGTAGTATTAAGTTTCACTCCCTGCAGGGTGTAAATCCCCTTGGCAGTAATTGCTTTCGCTTGTACACTGCCCAGACCTGTTGCGACCTGATCAACCACAGTGGGGTCAGCAGCCACATTGGGGTTCTCAAGCAATTGCCAATGACAACCTGCGCCATCTGCACTCCAAATGGTGATAGGACGTTCACCGTCCTGCGGAGTAGCAGGAGCAGCATCGGGAGCGGCACAAACATAATCCTTTTCTATGCCTGTAGAAGAGAACGCAAACTTGCCTTCACCAGCCTCCACTACTTGAAGGGCGATGGGTGAATCCGCAAAGCGGCAAGCCAAAGCTACTCCATCCGGCCATCCAGGAGTGGAAAGATAAGCCTTCGCCCCCATGTTGTAGAGGAAGTAACTGCCATCCTTCTCCAATAGCATCCAGCTGCTACCGGCATCTGTACGGTCAAGTTCACCAAAACGTCCTCCCGCAGCCCAAATCTTGTTGCCTTGATCCGTATCGTAGATGGCGTAAATAGTATTGGCCGGATTGTAAAGTACATAAGTTTTCTCCACACTGGCATCTGACAAGCTAAGCAGAGCCTCACCCAGCGGAGCCACCGGAGCCTCCACCGTAAAGGTATAGGTCTGTTCAGGATTATAAATGGCGCCGGCAGACACGCCCTTATCCTCTGCCGTTGCATCAAACGCCTTATCGTAGATCGTTGCAGACGGAATGACAAGCGTATAAGCTCCTTCTGCCGTCACCTCCTCACTTAATGTGACGATAGCGTCTTTGGAAGTCGTCACATCCGGATCTGCATAAGCGATAGTACCCGTAGTTACGGTCTGTCCCGTAGCATCCTGTAAAAGGATGGCTTTCTCCTCGTCAAATCCACCGATGTAATCGTCCTCTGCACCTCCCATCGTCAGCGTGAAAGAGCCGAGTTTCTCCACCGAACTACCGTCTGCAGGATCTACACTGGCGATTGTGAACAGATCTGATTTGATGTCAGCCGTATATTGTGCCTTTACCAGTCCTTCGCTGTCTCCATAGGTGAAGGCACGGCCTCCCATGTCCTTCATCACGATAGAAAGGTCGAGCGACGCCTTGTTGTATACAACCTCCGTAGGCAGAGTGAAGACTACGGAGTCTGCATCGACTGCAATGTTCGCATCCTCCAACTGCACATTATCAGTTGCACCAGACACCCTATATCCCACGCTTACAGTAGCGGGATCAATCTCCACACCATCCGTCTGAACCTTAAATTTGTTTGGCATAGCCTCATAATGGCCGGGAGCGGGAGTCCATGTAATGGTATACTGCGGAGCAGGAGTAAACTTATCAGCAAAATCCTTGTCGTAGGGAACATTCGGATTCTCCATTAACTGGAACTGACCGCCTGCATCATCACTCGTCCAAATTGTAATGGGACGTGCACCGTCCTGTGGCGTGGCTGGTGCAGCGCTGAGGGCTACGCAAACAAAGTCTTTCTCTATGCCCGTAGAGGAAAAAGCAAAATTGCCGTTTCCGTTATCAACCACTTTTATCACACTCGCCTCATCAGCAAAGCGGCAGGCCAGAGCCACTCCGTCGGGCCACCCGGGCGTGCTTAAGTACTTCTTGTTGGCTACATTATATACATAATAGCCAGATCCATCCTCAGCCTTGGCTACCATCCAGCAAGTGTTGGCACTGGCCGGATCAAAGCTTGGGAAACCAGCAGGGCCGGCAGGCCATATCTTCGTCTCCTCCCCACTATAATAAGAAAGATAGGTGCTGTTCGCCTCATTGTAGAGCACGTAAGTCTTGTCCAGCGTAGCCTCATCGAGAGAGACGAGGGGATCACCCAAGGGCTTTTCCCCCTTCTCTACCGTAAAGGCATAGGTATAGTCCGGATTATAAGTGGCTCCTGCCGACACGCCCTTGTCCGCAGCAGAGGCATCAAAAGCCTTATCATAAATAGTGGCAGCAGGAATGATCAGCGTATAGGCTCCTTCTTCCGTCACCTCATCAGCCAATGTTACCGTAGCCTCATTAGAAGTCGTAACATTGGGATCGGCAGAAGCAATGGCAGCTGTAGTCACAGTTTGACCTTGTGCATTTTTCAGTAAAATCTGCTTGGTTGCATCAAAGCCGCCGATATAATTCCCGGAAGTATCTCCGTTCATCGTAAGCGTGAACTTCTTGAGACTTGGCACAGTACTCCCATTAGCAGGATCTATGCTGGCTACTGCAAACACGTCCGGTTGCGAGGGTGAAAACTTATCTGCGAAATCCTTGTCATAAGGAACATTGGGGTTCTCCTTCAACTGGAAATAACAATCTTGGTCAACCGCCCATATGCTGATGGGGCGATCAGTATGCCGAAGGGATATGCACATGTAGTCCAAGCCCTCCCCCGTCGCAGAGATAGAAAAATTACTTCCTTCTTCCTTTTCAACTTGTAGGACGACAGGATCAGAAGAGAACTTGCAGCTTGTAGCCATCCCGTTCCATCCTGGAGTGGTCAGGTACTGTTTGCATGCCACATTATAAAGATAGTAGCCCGATCCGTCCTCCGACTTAGCCAACATCCAACAAGTATTGGCGCTGGTCGCATCAAACGAAGCATAGCCATCAGCCGTTGGACCTACCGGCCATAATAGGGGAGCATGATCTGCATCGTAAGCGACGTAGGCATCATTCGCTGCATTGTAGAGCACGTAGGTTTTGTCCAGCGTCGCCTCATCAAGTGAAGTGATGGGATCGCCCAATGGCTGCGAATCCGTGTTCTGCGCCACCGCCTGCGTGAAAGCCAATAGCATCACGCCCAACAGGCAAGTGACAAATGAATAAAACTTCTTCATCATCGATCAGATTAGTTAGTAATATATGAATTGTTCGTTCGCCATCCTTCTTACTGTCCCTCTTTTGCTTATTCAACCTTACAGTATGCGAGAGGAATCCTTGCAAAAGTACAATATTTTTAATGCTACACAACCTGATTCGGCAGGAAACGCCACATAGCTGTGTATTTTTTGCACTTTTCCTCCTTACTTAATAGCAAAAGTATGCCTGTGACCAACAAAAACTTACTTATTAGCATGCAGCCTTGCTATGGTAGAATCTACGGAAAGAACATTGCCTGCCGCGCACATGGCGCAGGCCGGCAAAATATTCATCTGATACATCGACCTAAATTCTCACTTTTCCAACCTGTGCGCCCACACGCACGATATAACAGCCACTCTCCAGTTCCGGCTGCAAAAGACGAGCAGATGAGTGTATCAAGACATGTCCGTCAAAAGAGTAGATTGTGATCGCCTCACCTTTGGGATTGCTGACCACAAGCCGCCCGTGTGAAACACTGACACATTCCGAGAGTTGGTAATGTTGGGAAACCCCACTCAAATTATCGGACAGGAACATCCACCAGTTATTGCCCGAGGCGGCCAGGTAGTAACCATCCGGAACTGTACGCGGCGCTGCGAAGCCGATGCGTGTAATGAGTCTGCCACGATGACCGACCGACAAGCTCTCATAGTACTGGCCCATCACCGTTACAGTCACATCACTCTCAGAGTGAATGCCCGCTGTACGTCGTGCGGCTATCATCTGCTCGATATGTTCCTTGGAAGCGCTTTGCCAATGAGGCCAGAATACACAGGGAACACCTGCTGACGATAAAATAAAGGCATAAGCCTGTTCCACATAACCGGTAAATTTGCTTCCATCACGATAAGTATCATGGTTGTCAACAAAGGTCACTGCATAACGGCGATAATTATGATGATGAATCATTCCTGCCGGTCGCCAAGTCGCATTATCCTCACGCCAAGCCATTTTGCCATAGTCACTCTTGGCCAAGCCATCATTGAGAGCCGCATACTTCATGGGGAAGTCAAAAGCCATGGATTCCCGCCCGGTAGACTCAATCCAAGCCGCTACCTGATCATAAGATCCGTCCCAATATTCGCCAACACTCAAATAAGGCTCAGTGGCCTTATTATACATGCCAACATATTTGCCCGCATATCCCTTCACAAAATCGTATCGCCAACCATCATATCCATAATCACCCTTCAGCCAATTCAAATAAGCTTCACAATCAGCCTGCACATAGGAAGAAGCATGATCCAAATCACGGGCACCGCCCCAATTCTCACCCGTATCTTTGGCTCCCGTAGCCAGTCCGTACCAGTCTCCAGCAGAAGGGTCTGTATTCATCTCATCGTCTGAACAGATATTAGCGGTAGTCAATTGGTATTGACCGTATGTACCAAAGTCGTCTGCCGTAAAATTTCCCCAGCCGGTATCGCCAGCGCGGTGATTGATGACCACATCGGCGATCACCTTCACTCCATTTTCATGAAAAGTGCCAATGAGCTGTTTCAGGTTGTCCGCTGTCCCCCAGCAAGAGTTCTGGTCATTCCACTGGCGCGGGTGGTAACCGACATTGTTTCCACCCACCTGATTTCCACCTTCCGCCGAGGCTGATGGGGGCAACCATACAAGCGTAAAACTTTTGGCAATATCCGCAGCCTGTTCATGGAGCTGAGTCCATCCAGTCTGTAACTGAGAATCCCAGTAAAATCCCTGCAACATGACATCTTCACTCTCAGCAGGAGCCTGCGCCTGCAGACTGAGAGGCAGTAAGGCAAGGAGGTAGAATACTTTGTGCATATGTTATAATTAATAAGAAATAATGCCACCACAGGTGAGATTCCCAAACGGTGGCCATAGAGTTAACTGACAAACGGCAACCAAGGCCAAGCTGCTACGCGGACAGGCCGGTTACCGTTTGTCGATAGATTATTAATAGTCCAGATGGATGAAAGCTTACAGCTCAGACTCCCGGATTATTTTTCCTCTGCCGCAATGATAACAACACGGTTGTCATCATTGTTGGCAAAAGGCTGAACCGTATCGCCATAAGAGCTGATGGTGAGACGGTCAGAAGATATTCCGTATTTCTGCGTAAGCATGTTGGCCACATTGACAGCACGCTCCTGGGCATAGCGCTTGTTAACGGACGCATTTCCTGTACCCTTATCGGCATACCCCTTGACCGTGGCCGTAGCCGTTGGATGAGACTTCAGCCATTGTGCGGCTTCTGCCACTTTACCGGCCTCTGCGGCCGACGGCGTGCTTTGGGCAATCACAAAGAACACTTGCTTCGTCAAACTCTCCTTTTTATGTTCTGGCTGTGACTCCGGTTTCACCTCAGGCTGAGGTTCGGGCTTTGCTTCCGGAACTGGTGCAGGCGCGGGAGATGCAGGGACTTCCTCGGACCGTGGCTGAGACTTCTTGGCCTTGCCGCCAAATTTGTATGTCACGCCCAAGAGACCTACGAACTGCCAATCTTTAGCGGCATTGAAGCCATACGCATAGCCGCGACTACCTATGTGATTGAAGTCTCCCTCCAAGCTTACGCTGAAGTTACGCGAAACGTTGATGTCAAACAACAAGCCTACCCGGGTTTGGAAAGCTACGTGATTGTGTACGTAGGAGTCCAATTCGGTTGCGGAAGTGGCTGGATTACCATTGTACACATAGCTGTTACCCAGACCGTCTTTCATCGAGGCATAGTTATGCCCCCAAGCCTTGTTGGCTCCCAAGCCGCCAAGAAGTATTACGTTAAACACATGGTCGTCAGTCTTTGAAAAAGCATTGGTCAGATTAATCATGGCATCAACACCAGCCGCAGCATAAGAGAAGTCATACGTGCCAAACTTCTTGACACCTTCCTTCGATTTCCAACCGCCCACCTGCAGGCGGGCACCCAATGCAGGGCTGAACCACCCACCCACATTGACAGCTCCCACAGGAGTGATCACATCACCGAAATTATAGCCGTTGAGCACGGCCTGCACACCGCCTTGCACCCCAACAAAAGCATAAGGATAGGTGCGTGTCTCTTCGCGGTCAGCATATTTGCTCTCTTGAGCCGATGCTGTCATTACGCCAGCGAACAAAAGCGCGGAGGCTGCGAATATTGAATGATATTTTTTCATTGTGATAAGAAGAGATAGATGAGTGGAACATTGGGCAATGTGCAAATTCTAATACAGAAGCACGGGGAATGCCCCACTCATCAGGTTGCTATTTACGATGACTGTGGCGCTTACTCTTGCTGGCAGCAGTTACAGAAGCATACATTTTCTTGTTACCGTTACTTCTGCTGGCGTAGAGCTTGATGGTATAAGTGCCCGTTGCCGGTGCCTTGATATTGGAGCCATTGTCCTGCAATTCGTCAAACGATCCGCCGAGACTAAGCCCCCAGTCATGATTGACGCGGAATTTGAGTTCCTTGCCGGCAGTCAGATCTACCGTTGCTGTCCAGCAATCAGAAGACTTGTCGTAAGTCATGTCCGCATCAGCATCCCAACCACCGGGAAGGGCATCACCTATCAGGCTGAAAGCCACGGGGGTGGCGGTCAAGCTGCCGGCTGCCACATTGGCCGTGATATGGTAATAACCTGCCGTTCCATGGCTGATATTGCCACCACCACCTTCAGTAAAGCCTTCACCATAAGTAGTGAAGCTGTTCCAGTTATATTCTCCTTCACTCCATGAGGCGGCTTTGGTGAACTTGAACTCACCGTCAAGGTAGGCATAGCCCGTATAAACGCCATCACTGGCCGCACTGTGAAGAGCAGGCGCAGTGGCCGGGTTCCATCCTTGTGGATTTCCGGGCATATATATCCATTCCTCATAGGCCAACGGGGTGATCTTCATGGTACCGTCAAGAAGATTAAGCTGAATACTGTACATCTTGGCTCCATCGGTTGCATACTGCACATAGGCATTGTCACCACCGTTCACCTTAGCCGTCAAGCCGGCTTGCTGGCGGTCATCACCATTAGCAACATCACTGCCCAACAGCGAAGCCATAAAGGCATCTTTGTCCGTGATGGAAAGAGAACTCTGAGGAACAATGTTGAACCAGAAGTCCACACGCTTGCCCGTAGTGGCATCTACCGGAGCTTTAACGTTAATCGTAAAGACGGGATCGTCATACACATCCGAGGCACTGTGGTTGAACTTGTAGGAGGAGACGGTCTTTATATCCCAATTGTTTTGGGTGCCGATTAGATAATAGGCTTCCTCAATAACGGGAGCAACGGGCTTAGCGGATACGCTGACCGTCCCCTGCCGTAGCAACGCCTGTCCCGCATCTGTCACATAGGCATTGACCAATGTGGACAAGGTACGATAAGTCGGACGTTTACCATAAAGGCTCTGTACGGCTGCGGTCAGATCGGCCACGGCGACACGGCCTTGTCCGTCTGCACTTACCTTATCAGTTGATTGAGAGCCGTCCTCATTGCTGAATACCACCTCATAGGTGGCTGTGGCAGCTTCCTCCTTGGTGAGGGTGGCGCTAAACACCTGCACACTGTCGGCCGTGACAGCTGCGAGGTCTATGGGATCCACACCTGACACTTGAAGCGAAGCGGTCTTAGGGTTCTCTGCTCCATTGGCCTGTGGATTGGCCCAATCTGTGAAGTCTTCGGAACAAGACACCAACATGACCGCAGCTGCCATTCCGTATAATATTTTTCTAAACATTTTATTCGTGTATTAGAAGAAGAGTGTGACACAAGCCACCGGAGCAAGCCTCTGTGCTGACAACGCAACCTGCCTGCGGCAAACCATGCCCCTGTAGCCTGGACACATCTTCATTGCACTTATATTTTTATAATATACCTACCGGAGCGCTCCTTTATTCTATGGCGGTAAAGATATACCCACCGTCTATGTCATTGAACGTTACCTTCCATTTACCCTGACCGACAGGAATATTTTCACCATTGCTAACGCCGACACCGTTGGGGAAGGCAGAAGCGCCCCAACTGGCCGTCCATCCTGCCTGCATGAACTTAAGCGTTGTCGCTGCGGCGGAAGCGTCCACCGTACAGCTCCACACATGGTTGTGACCTTCCAAATCTGCCGTTGTGTTGACAGCCGTCATCGCATCACCCGGGTCACTCCAAGAATTGAAGTCTCCAGACACGTACATCTTTTCATAAACGGTCGGTGTCACATCGGCCTTGGCCAGCGTAAGCACATTGTTCTTCGTGTCAAGTGTCAGCGTATAGTAACCGGCTTCCTTTACAGATATGTTTCCGGAGCCGCCGTTATCCTTGACAAAAGAACCATCGTCCGCCGTTCCCCATTGGTGAGTCCAGCTACCCGGAGTCTGTACCAACTTAAAGCCTTTACCAGCCGGGAAATACCCCGTGAAGGTGAGCACACCCTGACCGGTTTTCTTGTCATATTGGTATCCATTAGTGATACCCATGGGATAGATAGAGGTGCCTATAGCCTCAACGCTGTTGGTCCACTTTCCATCACCGATACAGTCACCAATCAGATACCACAGCTCCACAGCGGCATCCTTCAGCTCTACGTATTCGGGGACGACATTGATTTTTACGACATTGGACACAATAGGATTCATACCTTGTACCGAAGCTTTCACACGCACGTAAACGTCCTGTGTGGCCGGAACGGCATCTTCGGCATAATGGGCGGCCTGCTGCAGAGCCTTGGCGAACTCCGTGGCACTGGCCTCTACCTTACACTGCGTTGTGGTTGATTCCAGTGTGGCATAGTCCGCCACCTTCTGCTTGGTCTCATCGGCTTCCTGTTCCACATAGGAAGTGGTGAAACTGCCCGTCGGTGACACCTGAATTTCGTAGGTCACCACAAGAGGGGCATTATTATCGGTATATACGGGCTGGGACCAAGTGAAATTGATGGACTTGGAATGAGCCAAATCTATACCGCCCGCATCGGCATATGCCGGTTGGTTGAGCACGAACTCCGTCGGCTGCACCAGCACGGGATTGGAGTCGCGGTCATCATCGCAAGCGGTGAAAACACTCATGCTGCACAATAGCAACATGGCTATGCTGAATATCTTGTTCATAATAGGATTTTTTTGAAGGGAGGGAAGAATCAAGAGCAGGACAGGGCGACAGCAGGAAGCCTGTCCGCAAAAACATCTGCTTTCACATCCTCCGTCCCAATTCGCATCTTCCAAATCTTCCTTGTCAGAAACCGGGATTCTGTTTCAAATTAGAATTGGCGTTAAGATCCGTCTCCGGAATGGCGAAGAGGTTGTAGTGCGAGTCAAAATTAGTACCGGCCATCGTACCTCCCTTCCACTGCCAACGATAGTCAGAGTTGCCTCCGAACTTGCCAAAGCGGATCAGATCCATACGGCGACGGCCTTCGTAATAGAACTCGCGCGACCACTCATCGCAAAGCTGGTCAAGAGAATACACGCTTTGCGTAGCTGCATGTGCCCTCGTGCGCAATTCATTGACATAAGCGGTACCCTCTGGAGTGGTGTTACCGGTTCCCGCCAGCCGTGCAGTCGCCTCCGCATAGGTCAGGTAAGCTTCAGCCGAACGCATCAGGAAGAAGTCAGTATCTACAAACTGTGAACTGTGTGAAGTTCCTCCAGAAGCATACACATTCGTAAACTTGGAAACGGTATAGCCATCTGTAAACTCACCGACATCACTAATATCAAGCTTGCGGCCCTTAGAATAGAGCAATGCACGGTCATCGCCTGCAGCAGCCAGTATCTCGGCGGTCGTTCCTGACGGGCAATTATCATTGGGGAAGAATTTCTCCACAAATTCCTTGCGCGCACGATTGCCAGCCCACGTTTCAGTCGTACCTCTGCCGGGAGTCTCGTCTGATTTGAACGTACCGGCTATCATGAACATGCTCGCACCCCAATCGGTGGTTTTCACACCATCCTGAAGCACGGGAAGCAGGGCTTCCACGCTCGATCCGTTCTCTCCATTGTCTCCCATAAACATCATGCGATAGGCAGAATAAGTGCCATTTCCCTCCGTAAAGAGTTTATGAGGCGAGTCTATCACGAGTTTGGCGTAATCGGCGGCCTTCTGCCATTGAGGAGTCCCCGTATAAACTTCGGCATTGAGATAAAGGCGGCTCAGCAGCATCCAAGCCGCAGCCTTATCTGCCCGGCCGTAGCCCTCACTGGCCGAAGTCTTGGCGGTAGGCTCGCTCATATCAGGCAGGCATTTGTTGACCAATTCGTCCTCTATCCAAGCGTACAAATCCGCACGGCTTATCTGCTTGGGATTCTCACTGGATATGACGGTCGTAAAAGGCACATTGCCATAGCAATCCATCAAATAATAGTAATACAAGGCCCGAAGAAACCGAACCTCAGCGGTCATTGTAGCATCATGGCCTTCATTAGTAGCCAAATACTGGTTGCAAACGCTGATGCCAAAATACAAACGGTAATACAAGCCACGAAGCATAGGATGCGAGGCTGTCCACTGTCCATAATTGAAAGCGGACACACCTTCATCACCCCAGCAACAGATACTCTCATCCGTTGGCAGTTCATTGGCGTTGAAGAGCTGACGTATTAGACTGGTCGTACCTCCATCAAGTCCTTGGATGTCCACATCCCCGCCATTGGCGCCTTTCTGTCCTACAATGCCCAAGTTGGCATAGCATTTATTGAACAAGCCGTTGGCATCGGCGGTCATATTGGTCGACGGGTCGATAGGCGTAACATCCAGATCACCCACACACGAGGTAACTCCGAATGACAGCACGACAGCAGCGGCCGGAATCATTTTCTTTAGATATTTCGTAATCATGACTGTATGCAATTAAAAGTTCAAGGTAAGTCCGATCTGATAAGAACGAGCACGCGGATAGATACTGCCATCTATGCCCCCAAATACTTCAGGGTCGAGACCTGTATAATTGGTGATGGTGAACGGATTGGTGCATGAAGCATAAATACGGCCGCTCACTCCTTTGTATTTGTGCCCACCCAGTATATTGTCAAAAGTATAACCTAAGGTGATGTTGTCGCATTTCAGGAAAGAGGCGTTCTGCACATAATAGTCAGACAACACATAGTCATAGCTGCTCCAATTATTCGCTACCGCCGTATGGGTACGGTTCTGCAAATAGCCGAACGAACTGTCATAAGTCTTGGAGATGTTAGAGAACCCCGCAGCGATATCGTTGTATACATAATTTCCAAACGATGCGCGGAATGACATGCCAAAATCCCAATTACGGTATTGCAAGCGGGTGCTTAAACCAGCCGTCCAAGGGGCTGCCGGACTCTTATAGAAGTAACGGTCATTGGTGGTTATCTTTCCGTCACCATCGCGGTCTACAAAAACACCTTCCAGAGGCTTTCCCGATTTGTCATACACCTGCTGGTATACATAGAACGAACTGGCAGGATGCCCTACAGCATGTGCTTGAGCGGTATTGCCGGTACCCGAAGAAATGCCACCTGTTGCAACATAATAACCCTTATCACCGATTAGCTCCGTAATCTCATTGTGATTGTATGTGGCATTTGCGGTAATCTCCCAATACCAATCCTTTGTGGAGATGGGCTTGTAAGTCAATGACAACTCTACACCTTTGTTTTCAAGCGAGCCAATGTTAGAAGTCACTTGATTGGCAAAGTTCGAACCTGCGGACACATAGACTGTATTGAGCAAATCCGTTGTCTTGCGGTAGTAAAAATCCACACTACCCGAAAGTTTCCCTTTGAATATGCCAAAGTCCAAACCCGCATTGTAGGTCGTAGTGGTCTCCCATGTCAGATCCGCATTATAAGCATTGGGGCGATAAGTTGTTCCGTCACCGATAACCGGATAATAGGAATCAGGATTGACATTGGTCGTATAGGAAGCGAAATAGTTGTAGTCACCGATACCTTCCTGCTGTCCTGTCTGACCATAGCCCAAGCGCAGTTTCAGTTCGCTCACAAAATCCACATTTTTCAAGAACTTCTCGTCTTTGATACGCCATGCAAAGGCAAAGGACGGGAAGAGCGCCCAATGATCCTTGAAACGGGAAGAACCGTCATAGCGCACCGTTGCGGTGAACAGATAGCGGTCGAGCAACGTATAGTTGGCACGCCCGAAGAAACTGACGATGTAATGCTCGGTCTTGCTGAGCACACCCGTCTGATTGTAGCGCGTACCGGCCAACGGCTGTCCGCTGTTATCCGTCTTCGTATTGGTAGAGGGGTAGAGACCATAATAGCTGTTGTCAGTCTTCATATGGAAATGCTGCCACTCGTAGCCGGCCATTACGTCGAAATGATGATTTTCACTGAAATCCTTATAGTACTGGGCGTAAGCGTTGAACAGTAAGTTGTACTTGTCCTTCTGCTCAAAGCCCTGACGTCCGTAGTAATTGTCATTACCGGAAATGGCGGGATTCTCCCACAGCGTCTGCCGGCCGGTAGAATAGTCACCTCCCAGATTGGCGTGCAAACGCAGATCCTCGAATCCGTGTACCTTGTAATCGGCCTCTATGTTTCCAATATAAGCTTGTGACTTGGCGTGATCATCGCGCAGTTTAAGCATGGCCACGGGATTCCCCACTGCATTACGCTCTGTCTGGTAAGGCCAAGTCGGGTCACCCAAATCAGAACCGGTCTTGGTCCATTGGAAATAATTCTCGAAGTTGTTGTATTTTTCATCATAACTGCGAACCGGTTGTGTTGGGTCGAAACGAGCAGCCGCACTCACAGCTCCGGCATCTGCATAGCGGGTATTCGCATGCATCACCTTGCCGTTGATATTGAAAGTCAGGTGATCCTGCAGGAATGACGGATTCAAATTCACACTGGCAGTATAACGCTCAAAATCAGTGGTGCGCAGGATTCCCTCCTGATTTGTATAGCCTAACGTCACCCGGTAGGGCATGTTCTTCAACCCACCTTGAATCGTCAAGTTATGATCATGGGATACACCTACATGATAGATCTCATTCTGCCAATCTGTACCCTTTCCGGTCAACGGACCCAATTTGGAAGCCGCTTCAGAATCCTCGCCATAGTACCCCTTAATAAAGGAGCGGAACTCATCGGCATTCATCACATCAAGTGTCTTCTGGCGGGTGCTGACCGATACGTAGCCGTTATAACTGACTGTCGGTTTCTGGGCCTTACGCCCTTTTTTGGTCGTGATGATGATCACGCCATTTGAGCCGCGTGAGCCATAGATGGCCGTGGCCGAAGCGTCCTTCAAGACCGTAAAGGTGGCGATGTCGGCAGGGTTGACCATCGACAGGGGATTGGAAAGTCCCTTTACGCCCTCATTGTCCATAGCCAATCCGTCTATCACTATCAGGGGGTCATTGGATGCGTTAAGCGAAGAACCGCCACGTATGCGGATATATGATCCCGCACCCGGCGTACCGCTGGCTGAGGTCACGTTGACACCGGCAATCTTGCCTTGCATCAGCTCTTGGGCGTTCACCACCAGACCTTTGTTCTTCTCATCGGGCTTGATGGCCGTCACCGATCCCGTCAAGTCATTCTTCTTGGCCACGCCATAACCGATGACCACAGCCTCATTGAGGGTGGAATTGTCCTCAAGTGTGACAGTGATAGTACCGTCAGCCTTGACTGTTGCGGTTTTATAGCCTATGTAGGTCACGCGTATCTCCTTGCCAGCGGGAACATTCAGCTGGAAGTTACCATTGGCGTCAGTCTGCGTCATGGCTCCAGTGCCTGGCACAGTGACAGTGGCGAAGACTACGGGTTCACCCGTGGTGTCTTGCACATGCCCCTTCACCACAACCGACTGGGCGGCCATTGTGAGCGACATGCAAGCTCCTGCCAGCAATGCCGACAGAAACCTGGAATTGATCGTCTTCTTGTTCATGTTATAAGAAGTTGGTTTGTTTGATTATCAAATTCATATTTTTCCCGAAGCCATCCCTTTCTACTCAGGCATGATGGAAATGGCAAAACCGCCACCGCTTGCCGCATGAAGGTTAAGCTTCGTCCGGCTGGTCACCTTCTGGCTGCGAATGGTATATGCCTGAGGATTCTTGTCCCATGAGGCGTTCTTGGCATCGGCATAAATCGTAGCCACATACTTCTTGCCCGGGGTCAGGAAGTCCAGAGAGAATTTGGCAGTATGGCCGTTTTCGTCTGCCGTACAGCCTACGAACCATTTCTCTGATCCCTTGGCCTTGCGGGCAATGGTAATGTAGTCGCCCGGCTCGGCCTCGATGTACACACTCTTGTCCCAATCTACAGCCACGTCTTTGATAAATTGGAAAGCATCCATGTGCGCTTCATAATGTTCCGGTACGTCAGCAGCCATCTGCAAGGGACTGTACATGGTGACATAGAGCGCCAGTTGGCGGGCCAGAGTCGTACGAACACGACTGTGGTTCTCCGGGTTCATCTTAGAGCAGTCCGTCTCGAATATACCCGGCGTGTAGTCCATCGGGCCGCCGATAAGACGGGTGAAGGGCAGGATGGTAGTATGATCCACCGAATTTCCGCCGAAACTTTCATACTCCGTACCGCGCGCGCTTTCATTGGCGATAAGGTTAGGCCAGGTACGGCATATGCCCGTCGGGCGTGTAGCCTCGTGAGCATTGACCATCAGGTGGTAATCAGCCGCCTTGGTCACGCAATACAGGTAATGGTTGTTCATCCATTGTCCATAGTGATGCTCGCCCCGAGGAAGGATGTTTCCCACATAACCGCTCTTCAAAGCCGGGTATCCATTATCCACCATGAACTGGTAAGCCTGATCGAGATGGCGCTCATAATTGCGTACGGAAGAAGAGGTTTCGTGGTGCATGATCATCTTCACACCCTTGGCTTTGGCATATTCATGTATGGCCTTCACATCAAAGTCGGGATAAGGAGTCAGGAAGTCGAATACATAATCCTTCTCGTGTCCGAACCAATCCTCCCAACCGATATTCCATCCTTCTGCCAGCACACCATCGAAACCGTTTCGGGCGGCAAAGTCTATGTAACGTTTCACATTGGCTGTATTGGCAGAGTGTGTGCCGTTGGGTTTGGCATGTGCGTAATCCGTTTCCCCGAGTTTCACAGTCGTGAAATCATTGGTATAGGCCCAAGTGCCTCTGTTGGTGATCATATCCCACCAGACCCCCACATACTTCATGGGCTTTATCCACGAAGTGTCCTTGATTTTGCAGGGCTCGTTTAGATTAAGCGTCAAACGGGAGGCCAAGATGTCAGTGGCCTTATCGCTCACGATGACCGTGCGCCACGGCGACACGCAAGGAGCTTGCAAATATCCCTTGTCGCCACGGGCATCGGGCGTAAGCCAGCTCTCAAAAGTACCCGTTTTGTCATCGTAGTTCAGGTGCATGGTGGAATAGTCGATGCAGGCGGCCTCATGCAAATTAATGTACAGCCCATCGTCCGTACGCATCATAAGTGCTGTCTGTACGCCCCCTTCCCAAATCGGAGTCTGCGAGGAATTCTGCGTCACAGCCTCTTTCATCTTAGCACGTATCTCGCTCAGTCTGGAAGTGACAGTCTCATACTCTTGCGTATCGTAATCGCCCGGCAACCACCAAGCCGTGTGGTCTCCTGCCATGGCAAACTGTGTCCGCTCTTCCTTCAAAGTGAAATAAGTCAGGTTTTTCTGCGCGGGAAATTCATAGCGAAATCCCAAGCCGTCATCGAACAGACGGAAACGCACCTTTATCTCACGCTCATTCATCGGTTGGCTGAGGGTCACACACAGCTCATTGTAGTGGTTGCGTATGCTGCTCTCCTCTCCCCACACAGGAGTCCACTTTTCGTCAAAGGTTGAACTATCCCGATTCACCTCTTTAAAATGCGTCATCAGGTCAGCCTTCTGCGCGAGCTTGGAGGCGTCTGCCCGGGTCTTGAATTCAAAATCCTGCGCTTTGTTGGGATCCTCCTGCTTCAACTCCAGCCCCAAATGTGAGGGCTTGACTACATCCTTCCCCTTATAAGTAAGGCTGTATGTAGGCCTTCCCTGGGCATCAATATTAAAATAGAGCTTCAGCTGGCCGTTGGGTGACATGAGATCCTGTGCCGCTGCTGTCAAAGACAGGCAAGCCAGAGAAAATGTGATAAGTGTACGATTCATGAGCCTTGTTCTTGTTACAAATATTTTAAGTGTTACCCGCATTTCTGCTTAGTGAGCGTTGCAAAAATACAACGGCGCTGATGCAAATAACAGAGCATGTAGGCAAAATGTAAATATCCAAAGTAATTACAAACACCTTTCTCCCTGATAACCAAAAAGAAGCGTAGATTAAGGACAGTAAAATTTATAAATCAAATAACAGGATTCGCATCTATTAAACCCATGCTTTGCCAATTGGAATTTCCAATTTCAAGTAATACATCAAAGAGAGATTTTCATCAATCGGGTACTTCAAGGTAAGTATTACCGCTTCAACAATAAAACATGCAATGCCATTTCAAGTCCACGGAGACTTATGACACCTCGCACAACACTACGGAAATAAATTAATAAGTATGCTAAAGACGGGAACAACCATGTATTCCCCAACGAATAGCAACCAATAGAAAACTCAACGTGCGACACCTCACCCAAACGATGAGATGCCGCACATCAAGTCATAGTACATCTGAAAAAATCAGAAGTTTAGGTTTCGTGTCAAGAACCGTACCCCTTTGAGGGAAATGTGCATCCATGACACTCGGAAGAATACCCCCCCGATTCTGCGCATACCACCTCCACGACTTCCAAAGCTGATATTATTTTCCCTCCATTCCCCATGAGAAGAAAACAATAAGCGGACTGCCATAGCGGCTGTTCACAGCAAAATCAGAAATCCAAGACAAGAACCCCGCGCACGTCCATCTGCAGAGAACCTTCGTCCAAGCGTACTGTCCGTCCCGTCAATACATCTTTGGCCGTGGATTGGGGAAGTACATCAGCATATCTGTCCAAACTGACACATGCGGGACGGTCCGTCCCATTGACGATGACCGTGACCATTCGTCCCTTGTATCGGCGGGCATACACATAAATGCCGCCACTTACGGCATACTGCACCAGATCGCCTTTAGCCAGCACTTCGTTCCCCCTCCGCCAGCGAAGCAATCTGCGCGTCAAGTCATGCGTCTGCTTCATCAGCGGGGTCAGGTTCTGTCCGGTCAGGGCATTGATACTGTCACCGGCAAAACCACCGGGAAAATCCTGCCGCAGGGCACCATCCCCCTTGCTCTTGTTTGCAGCCATGGCCAGCTCATCACCATAATACAACTGTGGAATGCCGCGCATCGTGAGCAGTAGCGCGATAGCCTGGCGGTATCTTGAGAAGCGCGAAGCCTGCCCTCTATTGCGTGCGAAGCGGTCGGTATCGTGATTAGAGAGGAATGTCAGCAGGCGTGTGGGATCGGCGTATACGGCATCCTGTGCCAAATAATTGTACACGCGGGAGAGACCGTGATTCCAATCATCCGTCTCCTCGTCAAGTGCGCTGTTCAGCAGATCCATCATAGGGAAGTCCATGACGGTGGGCAGCTCGGAATTGGCAGACCCATGTGCCACGGGGCTGTCTTTTTGCCAATAGCTCACCCCAACGTTGTTACCAAGCCACGTCTCACCCACAATGTTAAAATTCGGGTACTCCCGTAAGACTGCCCGACACCAACGGGCAGAAGCCTCCCGGTCTATATACGGATAGGTATCTTGACGAATCCCATCGATGCCGGCATATTCTATCCACCAAAGGGAGTTCTGTATGAGGTAGGCAAGCACATGCGGATTGCGCTGGTTGAAGTCTGGCATGGATTCGACAAACCAACCGTCCTGCGCATTAATCCTGTCTGAAACCGCCGCATGCGGATCACCCACAGACAGTATCTTGTAACTGGTCTGAACGTAATGGCTGTTATAATTGAACCACGTTGAGTCCGGACGGTCTGTAAAGAGGAAATTCTCTGACCCGCAATGGTTAAACACCATGTCCTGCACGACCTTTATCCCCTTGGCATGGGCTGCCTGCACAAAGGCACGGTAATCAGCATTGGAGCCATAGCGGGGATCTATCTGATAATAATCAGTGATGGCGTACCCATGGTATGACGTGGCCGGCATATCATTGATAAGCAACGGGGTGGGCCATACAGCCGTTACCCCCAAGTCTGACAAATAGTCAAGGGCAGAAGTCATGCCGGCTAAGTCTCCGCCATGCCGCTCATCGGGTTTCCGACCGGAAGTCCGCTCACGCAGGCCGGCCACGACATCATTGTCAGAACGCCCGTTGACGAAACGGTCGGGCATTAGCAGATAGAGCACGTCACCCTGATCAAAACCCTGCGCCTTGGGCGCATGATCCCGGCGCTTCAGTTCATAGGGTATGCGGAACCGGCGCTTGCCTTGCCGCAGATTTATCGTAAATGTTTGGGGAGCGGCATCAGCGACATGCAGATAAAGCAGCAGATAGCGCCGATTGGCCGGACGGACGATGCTGTCAACACTTACCCCCTCGGCCTGCAATGAAACTTCGCTTGCCCCCACACCCGCACCACGAATAAGCAGTTGCAAGGTCGGAGTACGCATCCCGCTCCACCAAAAGGCCGGTTGAACTTGTGGGAGATGCCGTACCTCCCGGGCACTGGCAGGCGACACGCCTGCCAAGATCATGAATAGAAAAAGAAAAAGTTGTTTCATCATTGTTGTGGCAAATGTCAGATAATTGGTCAACTGAATTGCAAATGTAAAATGATGGAAGAATGAAGTCAAGTTCACATAACAAAAATATAAATGAGAATATGCGGTAATCGCACTGATTCCCAATGAAAGCGCATCATCCGTAAAGCACTATAATATAAATGGATTTGAAAGTTTGAGTGGGCAAATCCACACATTAAAAAGTCTTTTTATATCTTTGCCATCGAGGATTTTGGCCACCTTTTGACAATCGCCGACTGGGCCGGCCAGTCAGGAAGCCACTTTTACCCCGACAAAAGATCCGACCTATTCCCCCTTGATTGACCGAACAAAAGCCACCACCCATGCGCTACATTCTCTTTATTCTTCTACCGCTCCTCAGCCTCTCGGCCGCGCATTCTGCCGACAATTCCTCAATAGACCGGAAAACCGCTCTTCTGCTTGAGAAACTGGATCACATCGTGAGCAACAAGGAACTCTACCACACACAGCGACAGGCGCAGATCAACGGGTTGCAGAAACAGGCACACCGGGCGAGCGGACATGTCAAAGCCAACTTGTACCGCGAAATCGCCGCGCTCTATTCGCACTACCAGACCGACTCGGCACAAGTGTACCTGGATATGCTTGAAGCCTTACCTGAAACCAAACGATCTGCCATACTCCAAGGCTACGTTCATACCGGGAGGGCCGAGATTTGTGCCGTAGCCGGATTGTACGCGGAAGCCATCAAAGAACTGTCCCGGGTAGACCCTTCCGTCATTTCCCCTCACAACAAGGATCTGCAACTGTACTACTTCCGCACCCAACGGACTCTCTACGGATGGATGGCGGACTATACCCAGCTCCCTCAACTCCACAACCTCTATGCAGGAAAGACCATGCAATACCGCGACTCGCTATTGGCGGCAGAAGGGAGCGGCCTTTCAAGGGACATCGTACTGGCAGACAAAGCCACGGCTCTCGGACACCCCCAAAATGCCATCAGCATCCTCCTGCCGTACACACGCCAGATGCATGAAAACAACTTCAACCAATATGTCAGCTTTACGCTCTATCAAGCCTTCGGGGCATTAGGCCGCGAAAAGGAATGCCTCTACTATCTGGCACTGACAGCCATCGCCGACCTGCAAAGCGCCACGACCGAATACCAAGCACTTCCCATACTCGCACAGCAGCTCTTCCAGAAAGGAGATGTGGAACGCGCCTATAACTACCTGCTGTGCTCCATGGAAGACGCCAGCATGTGCAAAGCCAGCCTGCGCACGGTAGAAGTGTCCAAAATATTCCCCATTATAGACCGGCAGTACAAAGAAATCGAAACCCGTCAGCACCGCAATGAGCGTATGCTGACCATCGCGTTAGGGGGGCTGTTGCTCTTGTTGAGCCTGACCTGCATTTATCTGCACAAACAGATGAAAAGACTGCATGCCTCCCGACAGCGGCAGGAACAGACCAACCGGCAACTGGAGGACAGTTACCGGCAGTTGGAAGATACCAACCGCAAACTGGAAGACACCAACGAAAAGAAACAACTGACGCTCCAACAATTGCAGCTGACCGATAAAGTGAAGGAAGAATACATCGCCCGCTATCTCAACCGCTGCCGCGATTACATCGACACTCTGCAAGGAAGGCAGAGGCTGCTCTACAGACTGTTCAAGGACAAACGCATGGAGGACTTGGGAAAGGAGCTGAAAAGCGAAGCTGCCATCAAGGAAGAACAGGACAAATTTTATATCGACTTCGACACCGCCTTCCTCACCCTCTTTCCTGACTTTATACCTAAAATCAACGCGCTGCTGCGCCCCGATGCACAGCTCACGCCCAAACACGAAGGACAGCTTAACACGGAATTGCGCATCTTTGCCCTCATCCGTCTGGGTATCACTGACACTCAACGAATCGCCCACTTCCTCAACTACTCCACCGCCACGGTATACAACTACCGGTCCAAGATACGCAACAAGGCCATCGGGGTCCCGGCAGATTTTGAGTCCCGCGTGGAAAAGCTATGACCGAGTTCTATGAGTTCGCCGGCACCTGCCGCATGACCCGCCGGAAATGCCAGTAGAACAGGGATGCCGCCACCACCAATCCGAAGCTGAATGCGAGGTACAGTCCGTGAATACCCATACCACAGGGAAATGCCAGTACATAACCTGCGGGGATATTCACCAAGATATAACTGACAAAAGCCACCCACATCATGGACATGACATGCGAGGTGCCCCGCAAGGCGTTGGCATAGCAGATCTGCATAGCATCGCCCAACTGATAGAGAATCAGATAAGGTATCAGACTGACAGCCAACGACACCACCGCAGCATCGGTGGAGAAAACATGTACGAGCTGGCGGCCCGCCACCACAAAGACCAAAGATGAAAACAAGCACATGGATAACAGGATATGGCAGCCCGCACGTGCAGTGGCACGTGTCTGCGGCCAATCGGCCATTCCATAAAACGTTGCCAGACGTATGCTCAGCCCGGCGCCGAAGCTGTAATAAAGCAGGAAACCAAGCGTGCCAAGGGTATTCGTCACCTGGAAAGTGGCCAAATCCACAGCGCCCAGCCAGCCCGCCATCACTCCGCTGAACGTAAACGCCCCCGTCTCCATCCCCATCTGCAAGGCGATAGGGAGTGACTGGGCATTGATGCGGCGGAGCGAGCGCAACCGCCACGCAGCGTGGCGCATGCCCTGCCGGTAAACGGTATACTTGGGACGGCACAGTACCACACCAAGCAAGCCCAATGCGATGACAATGCGTGAAAACAAGGTACTCAGCCCCGCGCCGAGAAGTCCGAGTTCCGGGAAAGGCCCCACACCATAAATAAGCAGCCAGTTTCCTACAATGTTCAGCACATTCCCCAAGAGCAGTGCCCACATGGCCGTGGCAGTGTCAGTCACCCCATCAGTGAACTGCCGCAAGGCATTGAACAGGGCGACAAAGAACATGGAGATGAGAACCGTCAAATAATAGGGGCGCACCAAAGGCAAGATCTCCGCAGGCTGCCCCATACGATCCAAGAAAAAGTAAAGTACCCCCATCACCGACACCAGCAGCAGGGAGAACAGCAGGTTACAGGCCAAAGCCTGTTTGAGGGTAGAGCCGGCCTCAGCGTGCCTGCCCTGTCCGAACAGCGAACTGACAAGAGGTGTCAGACCATAACTGTATCCCATGAGCAGGAAGGTGATGAGGTTGAACACACTGTTGACAAACGAGGCCGCAGCCAGCGAGTCCGTACTGTAACGGCCTACCATCATGGTATCGGCGAAGCCCATTATAATAACGCCCAACTGCCCAATGGCAATAGGCACTCCCAAACGAAGTATGGCCTTGTGGTGATTTAGCATAACTGTGCAGGGGGGACAAGCCAAGCCGCCTCCAACGAAGTGCCATAGCTCATCCTGTATTTCTGTACCCCAATCTTACGGTTTCTATATTTTTAAAGTCACATGTCAGTCTGGCGTACGGCATATCAAACAGCCATGCCATACGCTGAAAATCGTGTACGCAGCATGATACTTGCAGCAGCGGCTATTTATTTAAGATGAGGAAGGCGACTTCCCTATGCTATGCCAGGGTCATGGCAACGTACGGATGGAGAACTGGCGTGCAGAGACAGCCTGCCTCCCTGTCCCGAAAGAGACCGTAAACACTACACATCCCTTCTTGACACGCCCCGTAGCGCGGACGGCAGCCTTATACCTCACGCCCTGTCCGGGCTGTAGGCTGGAGATAGCTGCAGCAGGGGATATGATGACCTTGCGACTGTCACAACTGATGCGCGGTGTCACATTATAAAGCGTGCGTCTGCCACGATTGTAGATGTCCATCACAATAAAGGCATCCTCCTCACGATCCAGACAACGGTTGTCATTGGCATCCAGAAAGTGAAGATTCTCCACCCCGACAGCCCGCAGATCGTTTGCATCTGCCGCCGGAGACTGGTAGCGCAGGCTGTTGTAAGTGCCGTAAAGCACATCGTCCGAGCTGGAACGGCGGTTATCCACATCGTCATAATTCTCAATGGGGGCTGAAGGAGCTTCCGTTTTCTCCCGTGACGAAGAAGTCACGGCCGCACCTACCACTCCGCCAATCACCATGCCGGCCAGCGTGCCTTTGTCCGCTCCCCGGGGACCTCCCATCAATCCACCAATGCCCGAACCGAACATGCCCCCCAGAGAACTGCCGGCAGCAACCGCACCAAACTGGCTATAGCTGCATGAGGGCAACAGCAAGGATGCCGCCATCAGACAGCAGAAAGGAACTTGTAATTTCTTCATAGCCTTACGACTCGTAACTAAAAACAGGGTATGCACCAAGCGCACACGGGTATTCCCCCTCATTCGAAAGGCAGTACCGGGACACATTGAGAACCAAAACTGCGCAAGGCGAACACAATAGTACCAGCTTTGATTGCCGAACCGCCACTCGTCTGGGGAAGCAAAGATAGTGCAATTCGAGAGTAATAAGTTGAGCTTGCTCAAACTTATTACCGAGATGCAGCCTGTCTTATCTAAAGATAGTGCAATTTGAGAGTAATAAGTTGGGCTCGCTCAAACTTATTGCCGAGATGCAGCCTGTCTTTGGACCAGACAGTGCAAATCGAAGACACTTTCTTCCTGTCTGCGCTGTACCGGGCAACATTCAGGCAGGAAATGTGCAGCTCCTGCATGTTATTTACCAAGAGACTTGAACATTTTTGCTATACATTTTTTCTTTTGCTCCATGTTGGGATGGACATAAAGATTGAGTGTTGTGCTGATGTTTGCATGTCCCAAGAGAACGCTGACAGTCTTGTAGTCGCAATTGCTTTCTATACAACGTGTGGCAAAGCTATGGCGCAAACCATGGAACTTCAACTTTTTCATGCCAAGCTTATCCATGAACCTCTTATAGTAGTTGCGGTACGTGCGGGGTTCCGTCGGAGAGTCCTCGTTGGTAAGTATATAGAAATCGGGGGTCACTACCTTCTTCAGCGGCTTTACCAATGTCAGGAGTTCTTTGCTCATAGGTATCTCACGACATGAGTTTTTGGTCTTTGGCGTATTAATCATTAGCACCGTATGCCTCTTGTCTCCCTCAATGATATAGATTCGTTCAATGGTACGTCGCACGCATATAGTTCCGTCCTCAATGTTTATGTCGCTCCAGCGCAGGGCGCACACTTCGCCAATCCGCAATCCCGAACTCAAACAGATGTATATGCCAAGGTTGCGGAACGTGAAATTCTGACGGATATATTCCAAGATCTTTTTATGATTGGCTACAGTCAGCACCTCCAAATCCTTAACGGCCTCTGCGGTTGGATATTTGACCTCCCATTCAGAATAGGCCATCCATTCGTTCTTTACGCCGAATTTCATGATCATTTTCAGAACGATCAGGATGCCCCTCACGGATTTCACACTCATGCCGCCATTGAGTTTGTCAAGAACAAAAGCTTGCACGGCCCTTTCATTCAGGACTTGCATCCCGCCAAAATATGGCAAGATATGTTTCTCCAGAATCAGCATATAGGCGGCAAATGTGGATTGCTTCACATACGGTCTTTTGTCTTCTTTCCAGACAGACGCGATTTCTCTAATTGTCTTTTGCATCATATCGAATTAATAAAGGTTTGTAATTAGAGAAATATAATTAGCAAAGTTCCAAATCTGAGATTCCCGGAATTTAGTGGGGAATGGAAAGAATGTAAGTTATGCGATATTTCTACAATAGTAGGACGTATAGGATTTAGGGGTTATACGATTAACGATATTGTTGAAAAAGGTATGGGTGCTATTGCACTCAGTCCTACAAATATTGTGAATAATAAATTAACTTACGACAAGGATAATACATACATAAGTTTCCCTAAATATGAAGAATCACCGGAAATAATGATAGAAAAAGGTGATGTTGTTTTTGTAAAAACAGGTTCAACGGTTGGAAAGGTAGCATATGTTGATGAATTGATATGTAAAACAACCCTCAATCCTCAGGTTGTAGTTTTAAAGGATATTCAATGTGATGGATACTTTTTAAGTGTTATAATGTCAACGCATAAATTCCAAAATAATATCCGAAGAATTACAGTTGGTGGGGCTGTGCCTACTCTTTCACAAGTAGCTATGGGTAATATTGTAATATCAGCTCCAACACTCAAAGAACAGGAGAAACTTTCAAAATTGATTTATTTGCTTGACGAACGCATCTCTACCCAAAACAAAATCATTGAGGATTTAAAGAAACTAAAGTCCGCAATTTATCAGAAGCTATTTTCTAATCTACAAGGAAAAGAGAAACCACTTTCAGACTTGGCTGAAATAATCAAAGGACAACAAATCAATGGAAGCGAACTTCGTGAAAGTGGAAAGTACTATGTGATGAATGGTGGCATTGTACCGTCGGGTTATTATGACAGCTATAATACTGAAGCTGATACTATTTCAATAAGTGAAGGAGGCAATTCTTGTGGCTATGTTCAATATAACAGTTCTAGATTTTGGAGTGGTGGGCATTGTTATACCTTGCGTATAAAGCCAACAGTCCTCATATTAACGCAATTTTTATTCCATTTCCTTAAATGGAAAGAACGAGATATAATGACACTCCGAATAGGTAGTGGCTTACCTAATATTCAGAAGAAAGATTTGTCAAAAGTCTGTATAGTCGTACCCACATTAGATAAACAACAGCAACTAATAACATTACTTTCCACTTTTCAAATGAAGATTGAAAATGAAGAAATGTATGCAAGCAACTTGGATATGCAGAAGCAATATTTACTCTCGCAGATGTTTATATAAACATTTGCGAGAGTATATGTCTCCGTTGCAGTTGATATAGAGAAAGTATTTTTTCTTCTAATGAAATTTTGTTTTCTATTTTAGAAATATGCTTACTGATATTTTTTTGTGCCTCTATATCTGGTAAATGGATTTCTATATTGCGCAATCCCTCAAAAGTAAGGCATAAGCGAACACTGCCTTCCAAGCGTTTATGCATTTCATGTTTGAATGTTTGTGATGCAAAATAGTACTTTAGATAACTGGGTAATAATTCTGATTTTGTAGTAAAGCAAACATACATAGGACTGACAATACCATTACCGTCCGTTTCGTACAATGCTATTGAACCTACATTTATACGAGCAGGATTGTATGCAAACATACCTTTCTTCACAACCTTATAATTTGAGGTATCATCGCTTGCTACTCCTCTGTCCTCAAATTGGTCTGATTGAGCTATAAATCCGTATTTGTTACTAACCGAAAGTACTTGCAAATCAGAGCCACTGCGATTTCTATCAGAACATTGTTTGAGTAATTTGAACAGTGGAATCATATTTGTTTGTGAAGAATAGCACCGATGAATAATTGCGGACATTACTGACCTCCAATCCTTAATTAAAGGACTTGTGGTTACTCATTATTCCACGATTCCTCATACAATTAAAACCAAAATCCGTGATTTAGGAGAAGCATATTCAACAATGTCTATGTCAAAAGAACAACTTACGGCAAATGGGAATCCGTGTATCTTTTATGGCGAACTATTCACGATATATGGTTGTGTTGTAGATGAGGTAAAGAGTAGGACACATATTGAAAAGGGCTTATCAACATTAAGCAGAGGACGGGATTTATTGTTTCCAGCATCAACTACCGTTGATGCATTTTCTCTAATTGCGCCATCTGCTTTAATGGAAAAAGATATAATCTTGGGAGGTGATATGTTTGCCATTAAAATCTCGCAAGAATATAATCCACTCTACCTAAGCTACTATTTCAATTATATTGCCAACAAGCGTTTGTCTAAGTATGCCAAAGGGACAACCATTATTCATTTACATTATAGTGAAATCGCAAATGTGACTGTTGAACTTCCAAGTATAGAAGAACAAGACAAGATTGTTGCAGCGATACAAGGATACACAACAAAACTTGACATTGAAGAAGCCTTACTTAAAAGGTTTTTCGCCCTAAAACGGCATCTATTAAGCCAAATGTTTATATGAATATCTGACTTAATAGGTATCGCTTTTGTAGGTTGAACGATACAAGCAGTTCTTGTTCTACGAAAAGTTTGCTCTCTAATTTACTAAGGACATTAGCAATACACTTTTGTTCGGTAAATGGAGGGCAATATATTTTAGCACTACCATAACTCTTGAAGTAGATATGCGGTATCGCCATACCAGTTTTGTACGGTTGAAAGTTGAACACTGATAGCGCAAAGTACAGATACCGCAAATCATTGTTGCCTATAACAGTGAGATAGTTGAGTGTACCAATTACCGAAAATCTGCCTTGTGCGTAGGAAACTGTACCAACACCTGAACCGTCTTTGATTATCAATATTGCATCACCATTCATTTGTGCCATATTGGTATAGCCAATCAAACCATTTGCGCCAAATACTTTATACAATCCATTCGGCAAAACTTCGCTCTCTTGAAGTGTTGAGCTATGACACTCTAAACACTGAGAAATTGCAATGTTAGGCTTTCCTTTGGTCATTAGCGCAACTGCAAGTCCTTTAATTAGGGATTGCAATTTCTCAATGATTTTGTTTTGGGTAGCAATACGTTCGTCTAATAAGGAAATAAAACGTTCAAGTTTTAATTGTTCCTGTATTGACGGATATGAAAGATGAAATTGATTGATAATATCATAACTCAGATTTTGTTGCTTTGTACCCTGAGCATACTTTATGCCTATAAGATTTCCGTGTTTTTTATACCAAGAATATAAGAATTCATCAGTAACATTCCCTTTGGGGAAAGTTTTATAATACTTGTTTGATATTGATAATCAGAACATTACAA
>Cebus_capucinus_imitator_PRJNA485217_SSR118__coassemble_95_pt1 | contig 62352 bp, 64 predicted proteins | sample Cebus_capucinus_imitator_PRJNA485217_SSR118__metabat2_low_PE_012 | metagenome-assembled genome bin Cebus_capucinus_imitator_PRJNA485217_SSR118
GCGGGGGTTCTTGCTGAGCAGCCCCCCGCTCTTGCGCTCGCAGCGCAGGGCGTAGACGATGAAGAGGAGGATAATGATTTTTCCGAGTACGGTAAGCATGGCGGTGGGGGTGTTGGTGGGTTGGTGGGTTGGCATGCCGGGGGGCCGTTGCGGCGGTTTATTTGCCGTCCTTGCGGCGGCGCTTGGACGCCGGCGGCGCGAAGCCGTTGCGGCGGGCATAGTAGAGCCAGTCTTTGAGGTCTGCGCCGTTTTTGATGTCGCGGCGCTCGCAGCGCAGGGCGTAGGCGACGAAGAGGAGGAGAATGATATTTCCGAGTACGGCAAGCATGGCGGTGGGGGTGTATGGGTCTGTGGCGAAGATACGGCCTTCGGCGCTCATTTGCAAGCGGCTGCGGGCTTTTTTTCGGGCGGGGGCTGCGGCGGGCGCATGCAAGAAGCGCCGCAGCCGGGGGAACGGCTGCGGCGCGGCATTACTGATGTAATATGGAATAGTAAAAAACGCTGCGCAAGGGTGGGGATTCCCTTGACGCTTATCCGTGTGCAAAGGTAGTGGACTTCGGGTGAACGGGCAAGGGGCGGGGGCGTTTTTTTTTCGCCGTGGCGGGGCGTTGCGGCTGGCGCCGGCGGGGCGGCGCTCAGCCCCCTGCGATCCTGTCGAACGCGCCCCGGAACGCGTCTCCCCAGAGGCGCGCCATCTCGTTCTTGATGACCTCGCGCGAGATGGCCCACGACACGCTCAGCCAGGGCCTCCGCTCGCGGCGGCGCGTGTGGGGGCGGGCGTTTGCGGCGGCGAGGCTTTCGAGCCTTCCGCCGTTGCCGGGGCGGTAGCCGTTGCCCGTGCCGCGGTCCACGTAGAGCCCGTACTGCACGAAGCGGAAGGCCAGGCGCATGTCTGCCCCCTGTGCGGCGAAGCCCGAGCGGTCCACGCTGCGCAGGAGGCGGCCCGTGCCGACGGCCCCCATCAGGGCGATGCGGTCTGTCCAGATGCGCACCATCATGCGCTGCCAGCTGAGGGCGTAGGCCCTGGCGGCGGCTTGGGCGTCTTGGGCGGCGGGGTGGGTCAGGGGCTGTTCCATTCGGCGGGGTTGTAGCTGATGTCGGTCGGCTCGTCCATGGCGAGCATGAAGTAGAGTCCGGTGCATCCGTTGACGAAGGCGCCTCCGATCTCGGTGGAGCGCACGTCGGCCATGTTGAGGTATGCCAGCCCGGGCGGCGCGTCCTCCGCGTCGCGGAGCAGGCGCGAGAGGAGCTGGCGGTACAGCTCGCGGCACAGGCCCATGGCGGCCTCCTGCGAGGCGCTGTCGCCCCAGTCGAAGCGGGCGAGCACGAATACGGTGAACACGCGGCGCATGAACCACCCGCCGCCCCTCTGCAGGGCGGCGCCCTCGCACACGTCCGAGGTGCATACGAAGCGCTCCGTGTCGTGCCACGCCTCGAGCAGGCCCTCGAGGTGCCCGACGCCGGAGCACACGGCGCTGCGGAAGCCCTCGCGGCGGGCCAGGCGGTTGGCCTGCACGAGGCGCTCCATGTAGGCGGTGAAGCCGTAGGGCGGGGGCGCTGTCTTCATGGCTCTGTGTCTTTGGCGGCGGGCGGCTTGCGGAGGGTGTCCTCCACGGCCTCTCCCAGGTCGCGGTTCTTTCGCTTGAGGTAGGCCACGATGAGCCTCTTCAGGGAGAAGCGGCTCCGGATGCCGTGCAGGTCGCACACGTGGCCGTAGATGCTGTCGGCCTCGATGAGCAGCGCCACCGCCGCCCCGGCGGCCCCGCCCGCGCTGTGGCCGCACACGCCGAGGGGCTCGAGTATACTCTTGGCCAGCACCACTCCGAGGATGATGAAGCACAGGTACTCGCAGAATTCTGCTATCACTCATAGACTTCTATGCGGATGGCAATAAGGCCAGATTTTCACGTAAGATAGGTGTTAAGCCACAGACCATTAATACGTGGTTGAATCGTGGAAACTTCGATACGGATTTGATATACTCAAAATGTGAATACCTAAGCGCGGAGTGGGTGTTGACGGGGAGAGGAGCGATGATCAACGGTAAGATAGAGCCAGAATCGCCAGTGGGGCTTGGCAGCGAGCGTTCGGAGGCAGGAGACGATGAACTTTCTATTAATTTTCCCCATGGTGCAGAGACTGATCTATCGACACTTTCCGAGCGTCTGAAGGCCATGGTGCGTCTTATGGAGATGAAGGATAAATTACTTCAAGAAAAAGAGCGTACTATACAGATATTAATGCGCGGTTTTCCGGCAGAGTGTGCACAGATGGATGAGGGGGGCATAAATGATAGTTTTCACGGTTTCCCCGAAATTATGGAGTGGCTTGCATTTTGCAAACATTCTGCGTATAATCGTTTCGTCATGTAGGCATGAAGAACGTAGCGAACTTTGTATGGACGATATTTTGAGGAGCTGTTTAGGGGGGGGCTATGCGAGTTTGTGAATCTCCTGCTTAGTGCGAAGCGTTCTCGTTCATCAGAATCTATGATTGTTTTATTTTGCGAAACCCGAATTAAAGGTTATCTTCGCCACCACTAATTCTTTATCATGAAAAATACAACAGGTTCACTTTTCAAAACTGCAGAAGGCCGTAATTATCTTTGGCCCTTTGTGCTGGTCACGATGCTTTTCTTTCTTTGGGGCTTCGCACACAGCATTTTAGATGTTCTCAACAAGCATTTTCAAGACTCCATGCACATATCCAAGACGGAGTCGGCTTATGTACAGGCCGTGGTGTATGGTGGTTATTTTCTAATGGCTCTTCCCGCTGGCTTGATTATCAAAAAATTAGGTTATCGTGCTGGCGTTCTTTGTGGCTTAGGGCTTTACGGCGTAGGAGCGCTGCTCTTTATACCTGGTGGTCAGTTGATGTCATATCCTTTTTTCCTGTTTTCTTTGTTTATCATTGGTTGCGGACTGACCTGTCTGGAGACGGCAGCCAATCCCTACGTGACGGTGCTCGGCAGTCCCCAAGGAGCGGCAAGGCGCATCAACTTATCCCAGTCTTTTAATGGTTTGGGCTGGATCTGTGGGCCGTTGGTGGGTACGATATTCCTTTTCAGTAATGGAAACGAAGAACCCGACATTACCACTCCTTACGCCATCATCGGTGTTGCTGTCGTATTGGTGGCTATTGTGTTTACGAGAGTGCGCTTGCCCGAGGTTAAGGCAGAGGAGGATGAGCCTCAGGTCGCACGTGCGAACGGAAGCTGGGGGGCGCTATTCCGTCACCGTAATTTTGCTTTTGGTCTTTTGGCCTTGTTCCTTTATGTAGCTGCACAGACCGGCATCAATAGTTTCTTCATCAATTATGTGACGGAAAATTCGGATATTTCGGCATCCTCAGCGGGTTATGTACTTTCTTTTGGCTGTATGGGACTTTTTGTAGTAGGTCGTGTGAGTGGCAGCTGGATCATGTCTCGTATCAGTTCCGCTAAGGTTCTGCTATTCTGTGCTCTTTGTGCAGCCTTATCCATGGTTGTGCTCATTACGTGTACGGGCACGGTGGGCGTTGGAGCTTTCTTGCTTTGCTATCTGTGTGAGAGTGTCATGTTCCCAACGATATTTGCCTTGTCTCTGCATGGAGTGGGTGAGAACACAAAATTGGGATCATCCCTGTTGGTTATGTGTATTGTGGGCGGTGCGGTTGCTCCGCTGGCGATGGGTTACATTGGGGATCATATAGGCATGTCCGTGGCATTTCTCATCCCCTTAGCCTGTTTTGCCTACGTATCACTTTATGCTTTCATGCTGGTAATGTCCAAGGCAAATAGATAAGGATTCTCATTGGATTTTTGAAGGTTTCATGTTCACGTACCTTTCAGAAATTATTTTAATGAAACCATCACTAATAAGGACGGAGACGCATGTAGTCTACTGTCGTGTGAAATATTAGCGGCATCTCCTGTGTGATGATGGAGAATCCCTGCGTTCATGTGTGGTATTCACTGCCATGATCGCAGGGATTATTATGAAACTTAGGATCTCGATAGAAAATAGCCGGTTTATGCTCAATGAAGAAGTCTTCATGCTCCTCTCGCAGGAGTTCGGATATGCGCTTACTTCCGATCAGGAAAGGGCTGCTCTTTTGCTGACACATTTTGTCACTACGCCGCGTACTGATGCGGCATGTATTCTTCGTGGCTATGCTGGAACAGGTAAGACTTCACTCGTAGCTGCCCTTGTCAAGACGATGCGGAGGTTAGGGCGCGAGGTGGTACTGCTTGCCCCTACGGGGCGGGCGGCCAAAGTTTTTTCCCGTATGGCGCATACGCCTGCTCATACGATTCACCGTGTGATTTATCGTCAACAGACTTTTCAAGGTGAAGGTACGCATTTCTCATTAGGTTTCAATAAGCTGCGACATGCCCTATTCATTGTGGACGAGGCTTCGATGTTGGGTGTCGGGGATGGTGCGGCGGGCGGCTCTTTGTTTGGTAGCGGTGAGTTGATGGATGATTTGGTGCGTTATGTATATTCGGGTGAGGGGTGTCGTCTGCTTTTTGTGGGGGATGTCGCCCAGTTGCCTCCAGTCGGAGAGGAGGAAAGCCCTGCTCTGTGTGATGCGGTGATCTCTCGCTACGGCCTGCTTGTAGGCAGTGCGGATCTGACAGAAGTAGTCCGACAGAGCAACGGGAGTGACGTGTTGGCAGGTGCCACTCTCATACGCAACTTGTTGGCGGAGGATTACTTAGGGCGGCCGCCTATACATACGGATCCTGAAGGAGAGGTTCGTGTGCTTCCTGGCGGTGATTTAGTGGAAAGTCTTGTTAGTGACTACCAGAGCAGTGGTATGGATGAGGTGATCGTGGTGACACGTTCCAACAAGAGAGCCATTGTCTATAACAATGGCATACGGTCTCGCATCTTCGACTATGAGGATACGCTTACACGCGGTGATCGCGTTATGGTAGTAAAGAACAATTATTTTTGGGTGGCTCAGGCTGCTAAACTTTTATCGGACGGCGAGCGTCTTCCCCTTGACTTCATAGCCAATGGCGATGCAGCCAAGGTCGTGACCATGCGTAATGTACATGAGCAGTATGGTTTTCTATTTGCCGATGCCACTTTGTGTTTTCCCGATTACGATAATTTTGAGCTTGACTGTCGTGTACTTCTTTCGACCTTGCAGTCAGAGTCCCCATCGTTAACGCGTGAGGAGAGTGAGAGGCTTTATGAGCAGATATTGGTTGATTACAACCATATTCCCCTCAAGCGTGACCGTCTTAAAGCCCTGCGCGAGGACGCTTATTACAATGCGTTACAGCTGAAATATGCCTATGCAGTTACATGCCACAAGGCACAGGGCGGGCAGTGGGCCAGGGTCTATATTGATGAGGGTTTTGTACCCGAAGAGTCAATGGGTCGTCCTTATCTGCGATGGTTGTACACGGCTTTCACACGTACAACGGATCGCGTGTATCTGGTCAACTGGAGGACGGACGTGTGATTAGGCAGGCATGCGGCACAATGCGTTCTCTTCCTTATATAGACAATTGTCGTATATTTGCGGGAATCTTGCGAGTGCGCATGGAGTTCTTCCTGAAGACTAAGAGGCCTTCTCATTAAAACTAAACTGCCCGCTTATGAACAAGTTTGCCATACATTTATTATTTTCTGCTCTGGTGCTTCTTTCTGTATTGCGCGTTGGCGCTCAAAATAATTCTACGATAGTAGAAAAGTCTGATTCGGTGTCGGCTGGGACGTACCCCCTACGATTTGCTGACAGGAGACTTGTAAGTCGCGTTACGCTTCCTGATAGCGTAGATGTTTTCCTGCATCGGAAGAAAGACCTTTGGCGTGCCGGCAGTGAAATTATTGGATTGAATGTCAGTCTCAACGCTTTCGACCGCTATGTTTTGAAAGGAAAATATTCTTACATTTCGTGGAGTACGATAAAAGAAAACTTTAGGCATGGTTTTGAATGGGACAATGATCATTTGAATACCAATATGTTTGCCCATCCCTATAACGGGTCTCTATATTTCAATGCAGGGAGGTCTAATGGTTTCAATTTCTGGCAGTCGGAACTCCTTGCGATTGGGGGAAGTGCTATGTGGGAGATGTTCATGGAGCGAGAGTATCCTTCTACCAACGATATTATAGCTACACCTGTTGGTGGTGCGGCTCTCGGCGAGGTTCTTTATCGCACGTCTGATCTGATAACTGACGATCGTACGTCTGGAGGGGAACGAGTAGCCAGAGAACTGGCTGCTTTCCTTGCAAGTCCTATGCGTGGACTTACCAGAATATTCACGGGAGATGCATGGAAGAAGCGGCCTACAAGCGGACGAAGGTTTGGCCTTCCTCCTGTAAGTGTGGACATTTCGCTGGGTGGGCGCTATCTTACGCTTTGGGATAATGACGAGGGTACAAAGGCTGGGGCTGTAGCAGAGATAGATATTGAGTATGGAGACAAATATGTTGAACAGTCCAGAACTCCGTATGATTGGTTCTCCTTCTTTATGGAGCTGCAGGCCGTCAAGACCCAGCCGCTGTTAAGCAGGGTCGAGATAGTCGGTCGCCTATTGTCAAAGGAGGTACTTGACAAGCAAAAACTGAATCTTTCCGTGGGCGTGTATCAGCATTTTGACTTTTTTGATTCCGATACGATTAAATGGAATGACAATCCCAGCAGGCTTTCCCCCTGTGTAGTTCCCTACAAATTTGGGACTCCTGCATCGCTTGGGGTAGGTGCTGTGGCTCGATATCAACCAATGAAGAGCTTTGTCCTGAACGGATTTGCCCATGCCAATGCTGTGATATTAGGAGGTATCCTGACAGATTTCTATCGCGTATATCACCGGAATTACAATTGGGGGTCTGGTTTCTCAATTAAGGCGGGACTGGACTGTTCGTTCTTTGACGACAAATTGCTGCTGGGGATAAGGGGACAGCATTACAAGCTATATACGTGGAAAGGTTACGACCCGAATTACGACTGGTCTCTGACACCGAACGGTAAACCAGTCAATGTTCTGGGAGACGGGTCGAACTCCTCATTCAATCATTTTGAGGTACAGTTAGGCTATAAAGTTGCGAAGCGGCTATATCTGACCGGGGAGTTTGGCCTGTTCAAGCGTCATACCAATTATAGCGACCTTGTTGTGGAACATACCCATTATCCCCGAATAGAGAGCAAACAGATCGATCTGGAGCTGACGCTGACCTGTAAAATATAGCTTTGTATTTTAGATTTTTATCGGTTTGACTTAACCGATTGAAGAATAAACCTTTAGCGAATTATTTGAGAAATAGAGGTTGCGATTTGCAAACAATGCATTTGCCTGACCGTATGTCCTTATCTTTCAAAAATTTACAAATCCACTTTATGGCAATAGGTAATGGATTTGTAACGTGCTATCTTCTTCATCTTGCATCAAATAGGAGTGGAATGATTAGCTGGCAGCAAATATACTAAATATTTTTATAGCTTATAGCGTTTCTGAAAAAGTTTTCACAGGATTATTTCGCTGAAAGGCAGTATGGTTACTCCAATTTGCTGTGTTAAATGTTGCTGTAGCGGAATATTGTAGTTGTCTCAATTTAAGCAGAAGCAGATTATATGCGGTTTTCCGATTTTGTGATTGCGAACGTTGAGAACTGCATTTTACTGAAATACCCGTAGAGGATATGTGTAGCACGGACTGCCGTTTCTACCTTATTCACATTCTGACCGCCATGTCCTCCCGAACGCATCGTGTCATACATAATATCTTTGTCGGATATTTCAGGAAGTTCTATTGGATTGACAAACTCCACTCCGACAAACCAATTACGGCATAGATACTCGGGACGGTAACGATTTGACGTAGCTCGCCAAAAGACCGTTCCTGCCCATTCCTGTTCTTTTGCTGCATCTACCTCGGCATGAAACAGCATCGACATATAACAGTCAGACTCTGTATTGTGCGGTTCGCTTTCCACAAACTCGGCATTAGGGAAGTCTTTCAATAATTCCCGTGCAATAAGTGTAACTGCCTGTGCGCATTCTACCGGACTTCGCCCGGCTGCGAGTTGGATATATTTTTTCATTTGGGAACGTCTTTTATGTTTATTCGTGGTCTGACCATTGTAATAACTTCGGCAGTAGGTTCTATAAGCCGTAATATATCATTCATCGGTTTGTATGCCTGCGGCGACTCGTCAAGTGTCTCCGGACAGACCGAAGTGGAAAAGATACTATCCATCGATTGTTTGAAATCGTTCATACTGATATTTGTCTTGGCGGCATTTCTCGACATGATACGTCCAGCACCATGTGGGGCGGAACAATTCCAATCTGCATTTCCTTTACCGACACAGATGGCTATACCGTCGCGCATATTGAATGGCAGACAAAAGTATTCTCCTTCATCGGCACGGACAGCCCCTTTACGTAACATGGGATGCTCTCCACTGACAGAAGTGTAGTTGTGTGTGGTAAAATATTGGCTCCACATATTTTGCCTTACAGAGCTTTTTTAAAATAGCGAAAATGTGGTCTCGAATGATGTGGTGATTATAAAGAGCGTATGTCTGTGTCACCTCCATATCGGACAGATAATCATTGAGGGCATTGCCCCACAGGTAGCCTATAAATTGTGCCCTTTTAGGATTTTTCTTGTTCAGGCAAAGCACCAAAGAAACCGTATGTATGCTGGCTGGCATACTCGGGAACATTGTTCAAGTCGTTAAATGTTACGACAGAATTAACCAGAATTTTGTTTTGTCGATAAAGATTAATACATTCTGTTGCAGATTCTCCTGCGGCAATTACCCAATCTGGTTTTTACTCCGCAACAATCCGCTGGATTTCTTTGGCATAACCCGATTCTTGTAATGTATTTACTTCTATCCAATTACCCAACTCACTCATTCCGGCTTCATCTATCAGCAAAGAAATCATATACGAGTTTTGTTCGTCACATGTAGGATTTTTAATACGGAATGGTTCTGGAAATATCAATACATTGTTCATTGTTTCAAATCGGTTTAGCAAGATTTTGTGTTAGCAGTAATTCGTTGCCGGCATTAATGTCGGAATATTTCGGATATGATGCAGCAAAACACTGCTTGTGATATTTCCAGGCAAAACGCATAGTGTGCATACTGCCGCTATGTTCCGGGCATTCGGCAAGAATGACCATCTTTGACAATGCTGCTTGTAATCTGTTACGGGCAATAAGCCGTGTGGGGTTGGCTTTTACACCGAATGGATGCTCAGAAGGTATGAGTCCGCCATTATCCAAAATTCGCTGCTGGAGAGGCGCATTTTCCACAGGATGTACTATGTTCAATCCAGATGCAACTATTGCAATTGTTTTTCCTCCTGCATCAAGGCATCCTTCATGTGCCGCTTTGTTGCAGCCAAAAGCCAAACCGCTGACAATTATATTGCCTTCTTCGGCTAAATTCCTTCCCTATTCGTAAGCCTTTCTATTTCCTGCAGGAGAGGCTGCACGTGCACCGATGATGGCGATGTTATCATTGGTCGGATTGAGAAGCGACAAATTGCCTAAACAGTGAATCAGTGGCGGACAATCATGTCTAATTTTTCTAAAGGACTGGGGAAATGCTTCATCTTGGAATGTCAAAGTTACGACATTACGTTCTTCCTGCATCATCAATATCTCTTTGGCTTTGTCAATATATGATGCGTATGCCTCGGCATAATCTTCCAGTTGAAGATTCGGATTCATGATTTATGATGCAGACATTCCGGCATATTGCATACAGAGAATGTCTTCTTTATCTAAAGTAATTATACCTTGTTGCATTGCTTTGCATATTTTCGTTTTTGTTGTTCTATAATATCATTAGTAATTTCCTATATAGGTGGGATTTAAAAATTCCACATTCATATTTATCAGGCAGGTTTCTACTTACTCTTTGAAATAAATCGGTTGAAATCAAGCTTGAAATCCGATTCTTTTTCTAGTCGAATTTGTTATACGTTCATTGTGACAAATTTCAATAATTGACAGCAGATCAATGGTGTCTTGTCCGAATAAAATAGTATTGACAGTATATTTTCGGATAATATTCTCTATTTCTCCACCTGAAAGGTCAAACTGAGAAGCAAGGTTGCGAGCATCGTTTTCTGCTAATGACGGCATCATGGCCTGCCAGATTGCTGCGCGGGCTTCGATTGTAGGGCGGTTGAACTGAATCTTATAAAGAAAACGGCGTTCAAATGCCTTGTCAAGATTGGCAGTGAGATTTGTCGTAGCAATCATAATACCATCAAGTGCTTCCATTTCTTGTAGAATTATATTCTGTATGGAGTTTTCCATCTTGTCTACAGCACGGGTTGCCCCCTCCATACGCACACCTAAAATGGCATCGGCTTCGTTGAAAAGCAAAATCGGTGCAAGAGTCGAATCTTTGCATATATTGCGGTATCTGGCAAACAGCTTTTTCATATTCTGCTCGCTTTCGCCCACCCAGCAACTCTTGATTTTATCCACATCTACCCGAAGAATATCCCGCCCCGTTGCACGTGCTATCTGATATACCGTTTCTGTTTTGCCTGTACCGGGAGAGCCGTAGAAAAGACTGCAAAAACCTGTCCTCATACCTGCATTGCGCAATCTGGATTGGACTTCACAGAAACGGTCGGGCGAAAGTATTGCAGAAAGTTCTTCGATTTGCTTCTGCTCTGACTGATTGTAAATCAACTTCTTTTCAGGGAGTAAACCGAATTTGATAAGATTATGGTCTGATTTGGCTTTGATGTTTAAACTCAATTCCGAAAGCAAATCAGTCTTGGCGTATTCAGTCAGTTTAAAACAATCGGAACGCGCCATCCCATCCTCGTTTACATTCTCAATCAAATCATGCTCAAAAAGTTCTGAGGTATGACTGCGAAGTTCCCTTTTGCACCAATTGGGAATTTTATCATTATCATATAGATTATCGATGTCGTGAAAACAGATACGGTCATCATCATTTTCAACGAAAAGATGTGCCATAAAAATGAATAACAGACTGTCTTCATCACCAAGACCGAACCTTTTCAGTGTACGTGTAAAATGAGAACCCTCAATCTCGGAAAGATATTCTTTCGTTTGTAAAAGAAGAGCTTCGTGTGTTATCTCATCATGATCCATTTCTTCCATCAAATCATTAAAGCGGTCAAAAAATGCCTGAAGATTTATTATCGGTTCAACGAGATGAATATATGGCTGATTCTTTCTTAAAGATTCAAGGACATCATTTGGAACCCGATAAGACAGCCTGTCCCGTGAACGGGAAGCGCGTAAATAATGCTTCTCTTCTAGTACATCGATTTCAGAAGAAAGCCTGAGAATCTTGGTTGTGCGGCATTCCACGTATGAGGCTATCCCTGAGAGCCGAATATAGTTGTCTTCACTTTTGTCCACAAAAAGCGCCAATAAAACAGTCTGTATCGGTGACAGTTTTAACTTATGAGATGCATATTTGATATAAGCCGATGATTTCTCAAAAAAATCGGAGTTAAAATTGGAATCTTTAGCCATTTCCACTATATACTCGAATGCCTCAAGCAAACTTTTAGGACGAATTTTGACAACTGTTTCCTTTTGCCTTGCTTCATTAATTGTCGCTTCTTTTTTGTCGGAATGCTGCTTCATCTTTATACCATATTTGAATTATGGCACAAAGGTATGATATGCATGTATCACTTAGCGATACATGTGTATATAAATTGTATTTTACAAGCAAAAATTTTCTTTGGGGTTATATTTCAATAAGATTAGGAGCCACAAGATTTGTATAGTCACCATTCATCACAGCACCGTTGGAAAATATTATATCGCAATGGGGCTTTATCCCATGCTGGTCATGAATATGCCCGAAAAGATGCAAACAGGGTGCAATTACCGATATACGAGAAAGTAATTCTTCCGACCCGTAATTAATGTTGTCATCGAAATCAAGGATGTCGTATGCCGGTGTATGAGTAATCAATACATCGGTATCATTCGGTATATTGGCAATATTGCGACTCTGCCGGTCGGTAATGCAATCATGCATAAACATCGGGACACCATAGAATTTCATACCATTAATTACTACAGCTGAATTACATAGGTAATGCACATTGTTGTCGAGACCGTCAATGTTAGCACCATACAGACATTCGTCATGATTGCCACAGATAAAAATTTTGTGTGGATAATCAAGGTCGCATAACCAATTCAAAAAATCAATGACCTCCTGTTCGCTTCCATTCATAGTAAAATCACCCGAATGAATAGCTATGTCTGCTTCAGGAGAATCGGTCAGCCGCCTATGGAAACCATGAGTATCAGATAGATGTAGTATTTTTATTTTTTAATTTTCTTGAGCACAAAGATAATATACTGGTGTGTCATTTATTGCAGCATCATGAGAAAAATCCAGTGTTGTATCACATATTGGGACACCTGTCGTCTAATTTTGCAATAAAATAACCTAGTAAAAGCAGAAAAATAGAAGAATAAACGATATTCTTGGATACAACTGACTATATACAGTAATACATAATAATATAGTTATGAAAATGATAGAAGGATATGATGTGAAAATTTTCACAGATAATATCGAGCAGAATGCACTGGAGCAAATCAAGGCGTTACTTTCGATAGATGTTTTCTCTGACAAAAAGATTCGGATTATGCCCGATGTGCATGCAGGTGCAGGATGCGTAATCTGATTTACCGGAAATCTTGGAGACAAAGTGATTCCCAATATAGTGGGAGTGGATATAGGTTGTGGTATGCGAGTATTGAAACTAGGTTATATCGGCAATATCGATTTTCATGCTTTTCACGAATTTATTCGCGTCAATGTTCCGTCAGGTAAGATAGCCCGCGAAGATAAATTTGGATTTGTTCCACTTGTCGGTGATGAGATGGAAATATATCGTGAAGCGAAAAATCTGGTAAAAGAACTATATTGCTATCGGGAACTGAAAGACAGTAGCCGTATCAACAAATCTATTGGTACACTTGGAGGTGGCAACCATTTCATCGAACTTGATGAAGATGAAGAGGAGAATGTTTATCTTGTCATTCACACAGGTTCACGCAATCTTGGATTACAGGTCGCAGAGATTTATCAGAAATTGGCTGTAAAACATTTAACTGACGGTGCGGATGAACTTGAAGACCGTATCAAGAATGTAATCGCAGAATACAAGGCAATGGGACGCAAGTCTGAGCTTCAAGAAGTTATAAAGAAAATGCGTAAGGAACAATTGATGGAAGCTCCTTTCATTCCTGCCGAGCTTTGCTATGTGGAGGGAGAAGTTCGTGAACAATATCTTCACGATATGCGTGTCTGTCAACAATGGGCAGTTCTCAACCGCAAACTCATATCAATACTGTTACCCAAATTCTTCCCGGACACCAATATTGAAAATGAGTTTGAATCAGTTCACAATTACATATCAGATGATAATGTCATACGAAAAGGTGCAATTTCTGCCGCCAAAGGCGAGCAGTGCATCATCCCACTCAATATGCGCGACGGTTCACTGTTGTGCATAGGTAAGGGCAGTGTCGATTGTAATTGTTCCGCTCCACACGGTGCGGGACGTATATTGAGTCGCAGTCAGGCATACGAAGTCATTTCCATGGAAGATTTTGAAGCGTCTATGCAGGGGATTTATTCCGAAAGCATTGTAGATTCCACTCGGGATGAATCTCCAATGGTCTATAAGCCGGCTTCGGAAATCATCAACAATATTAGTGATACTGTGACTATTTCCAATATTATTCGTCCTATTTTCAATTTCAAAGCGATGTGATAAAAAACGATAATCAAATAGTCGTGAAGAATTTATCAGATGTATCATTAGGTATTATAATGTTTACTAAATTTGTGTCGGTTAATATAATACGACAATGATTCAACTGCAAAAATACACTTGGCTAATAGATACTATTCGGCGAGCCGGGAAAATATCGCTTGAAGAAATTTCGGAACGCTGGGAGCGCAACAAGGATTTGAGTGACTACAAACCTTTGAGCCGTGCGACATTCAATCGCTGGAAAGATGCAATCTTCAGCCAGTTCGGGATAATAATCTCTTGTCAACGGGCTGGGGGATATTTGTATTACATAGAAAATCCGGAGGACATTGACGAAGACAATTTGAAAAAATGGATGCTTAATTCATTTGCAGTCGGCAACCTTATCGGAGAAAACCTTTCATTGAAAGACAGGATTCTCGTCAATCAGGTTCCGTCCGCCCGTGATTATCTTGCCGCATTGCTGGAAGCAATGAAAGAAAACCACACGGTAACAATCACTTATTGCGCATTTGGCAAGACGAAAAGCTATACGTTTACCATCGAGCCATATTGTGTAAAATTGTTTGAAAACCGTTGGTATGTGTTGGCACACAATGTTCAATATGATGACATCAGGATTTACGGACTTGACCGTATAGAAGATTTAAAAGTAGAAGAAAGTGCTTTCAAACTGCCGAAAGATTTTTCAGCATCCGAATATTTTTCTTCATATTATGGGATTGTCACGAATATGAATATAAATCCGGAACATATTGTTATCAGGGCATATAGAGATCACATCCCTTATATCAATTCACTACCATTACATCATAGTCAAAGGCTGTTGGAAGACAATGGCGAATATGCCGATTTTGAATTATACCTTGCACCTACATACGATTTTGTCATGAGACTGCTTCACGTGGGAGCAATGATAGAAGTTGTTTCACCGGCTTCTCTCCGAAAGACAATGAAAGGATGGATTTCGGATATGTATAACTTATACAAAAATGATTGATAATGAAAGATTTTGCAGCGATAGATTTTGAAACTGCCAATGGACGACGCTCCAGTGTATGCAGTGTAGGTGTAGTGATTGTCAGAGATGGTAACATCACTGATAAATTCTACAGCCTAATCCAACCGTCCCCCAATTATTATACATATTGGACAACTGGAGTTCATGGGCTTACCCGTCAAGACACGGATGGGCAACCTACGTTTCTAGAAGTGTGGGAACAAATAGAAAATCGCATAGCAGGACTACCATTAGTGGCTCACAACCGACCTTTCGATGAAAGTTGCCTTAAAGCGGTATTTGAGGAATATGGGCTGGAATATCCCGACTACGAATTTCATTGTACGCTTGCTGCATCACGTAGGTGTCTAGATATTCCAAGCCATCAACTTCATCTGTCGGCAGCAGCTTGCGGTTATCAAATGGAGAACCATCACAATGCCCTTGCTGATGCAGAGGCTTGTGCATGGATAGCAATGAAATTATTATAAAAGGACAAACTAATTTAACATGAAAGATGTATCAAATGAACAAAAGTTGGAATTTGCCAACAAGGAATTCCCAAGTAAAGCTGTAAATCTTGGAGATGGAATTTGGTGGTATATTCAGGCAGGAACATTAATGGGGGAAGATTTACACTATGAATATCATAACGGGAAAGTGCATCTTCATATTGAAGGTTCCAATTGGCGTCCCATAAGGAATTATTTCGATAGAGTTGTATCAGACCCACGCATTATAGCTGAACATTGGTGGAGACAGCGTTGTTGTCTGACATTGCAGCGTGATCTTTCATCGTGGGAGGATATTCAAGAAGCCTTCTTGGAGATTGATAGAATCATGAGACCACATATACTGAGCTTTGAACGCAGTCAAGGAGTACACCAAATGGTTATAAAAAACATTGTAGAAAGCGATGTGGATGCACGAAAGATAAAAGTGTGTGAACTGATATCACTGCCCAATCTACACATTCCAGAATACCAACGCCCATACCGATGGACTTTCAAAAATGTGGAGCAATTACTCACAGACATAAACAATGCATGGGCAAATGGGAAACAAGACTATTTGATAGGAAGTGTGATTGTACACAAAAAAGATAGCGTTCTCGATATTGTGGATGGACAACAACGTATCACAACATTATATCTTATAGCAAAAGCCTTGGATTACAATGGTTCATTGCCTCAATTAACTTTCAACCATACCGACTCGTTCTTTTATATACGCGAAAACAGCATCTTTATCAATAAATGGATAGAATTGAATTTGGGTAAATCTGATAGACAAGACTTTCTTGATTATATATCTGACAACTGCCAGGTTGTCAAGGTAACTGTAAAGTATTTAAACGAAGCTTTTCAGTTGTTTGAAACCCAAAACGGACGTGGCAAAGCTTTGGAAGCGTATAATCTTCTGAAAGCATACCATATCCGTGCAATGGCATCTTCATCTCGCAAAGAAAAGATTGATTGCGATGTAAGATGGGAGGATGCTGCCATGTATGTCGATAAGGACAATGTACCAAGAGACCTCTTACGACAACTTATCAATGAACATCTGTATCGATGCAGATTATGGTCTCGAAGCAAGGAAGCCGGTAGATTCTCAAAGCAATGTGTAAACGAATTTAAAGGGTTTACTATTGACAGAGATACCCCGATAGAATTTGCTTATCAGAATTGTCTCGTACAAAGACAAATCGCATCAGCCTTGATGCAAATGATGAATGCCGGACTTTTCAATGTAAAAAGCCGATTCGAGCATGGAGACCCAGACAATATATCGCCATTTGCCAATATCACCCAACTCATTATAAACGGAAAACCATTCTTTGATTGGATTGAAACATACATTGAGATATACAAAAGGATTTTCATGCAACCTGATTCTTCGCAACTATCAGGATTCAAGGATTTTTATCGTTCATTTTGCAAATATGAAGGTTGCCAGCGCAATGGAGACTCCTATATAAGAAAAGTGTATAAATCAGCCATAATGCATATCTTTGATAGATTCGGCGAAATGGGAGTTAATCGTCTCTACGAACCTGTCTACATCTGTCTTTACCGTATGAGACTCGAAAAGAAGCAAGTGCGATATGCCACTATGAGCAGTTTTTCTTCTTCCGGATGGATTTTCACTCAAATAAACAATGCTAAAAATATTTCCGACTTATCGGAAATAATCAGTAGAGCTTCTGAATATAAGAAAAAGACACCAAGAAATTTTGAAGTTAAAAAAGTTAATGAATTATTCGATAAATAGATATGGATAAAGAACAATCATTAAATAAAACAATCGCTCAGATATGGGAAGATAAATATGTAGTACCTCTGTACCAACGAAACTTCGCATGGGCAGAAGAGCAAATCGGACAATTGCTGCAAGACATCTATGACCATGCGCCAAAATCAGATAGCGATGATTGTGGAAACTATTATCTCGGCTCATTAGTAGTTTTAGAGCGCAAAGATGGTGTATGGGAAGTGATAGATGGTCAGCAACGATTGACGTGTTTGCATCTTATCTGCAAATATTTGGATATTCTCAAAAAAACTTGTTTGACATACGACTCACGCCCGGAAGTGGAAAGATTCTTTACTGATCTATTCTCAAAGTCATGGGATGATTTCATCAAGGAGTATGACAAAATTGATATTGGAAAAATCAGCCGTTTAAAAGATGCTTTACGAATAGTGGAAAGCTATAAGATAAGGACAGGAAGCGGTGACAAAAACATATCCCTTAAAGAAATGACACTCAACCAACGAAATCTCTTGGCTAAGTACATTTTATCTAAAGTGGTTCTTGTGCGTATTCCATTACCGCAAGATACCGATGTAGCATCGTATTTTGAGATAATGAATAACCGAGGCGAGCAATTGCAATCGCATGAGATTGTGAAAGCGATGCTTATGCAAGGATTGGGGGATAACGAAAGAAACATTTTTGCCACAATTTGGGACGGTTGTTCGCAAATGAACCTGCCTATACAGCAGACTCTATCTCATTACCGAGGCAAAGGACTTTTCGGTACCAACTTCGATTCTCTTAATTTTGATTGCATAGTAACCATTGAAAACGAGCTGAACAATGTAAGTGAAAAGCGTACTATTGAAAATATATTGAATGATAATCTCAGTGGTAATAAATGGCTTTCAAATGAGTTGGAAGAGGAACCGGATGTAAAATACCGCGCAATAATAGACTTTCCGAACTTCCTTATGCACGTTTTCCGACTTTATAAAAGTAAAGTGAATACATCGGACGATACCGAAATCCCACTTAATGCTGATTCCATGCCCACAGAGAAGCCATATTATATCACGGACTCAATGGATTTTATTAAATTCCTTCTAAAGGTCCGTACTTTTTTCGATAGATATGTCATAAAGATGCAAGGTGATGATGAAGATGATGAAAATCTAAAGTGGCGGATGCTTCGCCCATACAGATATGAATATAATGGCAGGCAGACATTGAAATCGAAAAATACTTTTTCTGGTTCTGATGATAACGATAACGAAGATGAAAAGTATTCTAAAAATAGCAGAGTGATAAAGCAACAATCTATGCTTCAAGTCACGTTTCGCCAGAGAAAATACAAAAGGTGGCTTTATGACCTTTTATACTGGTTGTGTGATAACAATGTAGAAACTGTTGCAGAGGAAAAATTGTCTGAATATCTCGATAAGTGGATTGTAGATTATTACAAAAAATTGATAGACGAATGGAAGAGTAAGACAAATGATATTATGTGTGCAGGTACGGACACCCCTCATTTTCTGTTGAATTTCATCGATTATCTCTATTGGATTGCCTCACGGCAAAATGAAACAACTATCAGGTATGCAAAGAAAATTAATGAGTTCCAATTCAAATATTACAACTCTGTGGAGCATCATCTCCCACAATCTTATGAGAATACCAACAAAGATAATTTAGACAAAATAGGTAATCTTTGCCTTATAAGCAAACGTAAGAATTCCAGTTTGAACGATAAAGGGCCAACCGAGAAGGCTAAGATTGAGCCTGGTTTGCAACCTAACCGGAGCGTTATGTATCAAATAACGCACGATTATGGGAAATGGGGTGGTACAGAGATAGAGGCTCACCAACGTGACATTAATGACTTGTTGGATCAGATACCTCTCCTTATTAGAAAATAATTAATTACCTCTTTGAAAACTGTTATAACTTTGAGTTTAGAAATCAACCCCGTTGCATATATGTAATCGGGGTTGATTCATCTAAAAGATGTTTCGACAGTGCCTTTTACACTTGCCATACACTCACTTTTTAGGTTTGTTCGTTTGAATTGGCTTGGATTTGATGGATTTTGCCTTTCTTTTGCTGCCTGTTCCTTTAGTCGGGCTTGCTCTGCAAGTGCGGCTCGTTTGCGTACTGCATCCTCGTAGGTCTCTACATCTTTACGCATTTGGCGGATTTTGTCGTTATCACGATTTGCAAACTGTGCGAATTTCAGCGATTTGCGGTGCTATGCTGTCAAATAACTCTTTCATTTGCAAATGATGATAACTTTTTCCGAAAGTACGAATTATCTGTGGCAATTTTATAAAACGTATTCTTATCTTCAGACCATGATTATTAAAAATCATCGGCAGTATGATATATGCCCACAGATTGTTGAGGGCATGGAACAGCAGACTCGGATATATATTGTCAAACCTGCTGTAAAGCCATGCCGATGCCATTCCGAAAAACAGAATCCATATCGCCATTCCAGGGCCGAAGAACTGGATATGCAGTAATGCGAATATCAGAGAAGACCCTGCAATCGCTGCCCATCTGTGCATCCTTTGGGCAAAAGCCTGATATACATAGCCCCTGAATATCGTGTCTTCTGTCAATGGAGCGAGAATGACCGTGACGAGTATGCCGAGTAACATATCCTGTAGAGTATTCTGGCTTACAGGTGCGATTTGTCCTGTTGTCCAGTACATTGGTACACCAGCGGCTTTCAGTCCCATTTCTATCAACGGATAGATAATGAACGATACGATAACCACTGCGATAATCGCTGCCATTACTCCTTTCCATGTCAGCCTGCCGCGATAACCTGCCGCCTTCATTGTCATTCCCCGGCTTTTCAGAAGAACCATATAGACAATTACCGCTATTCCTGTTGTAAGCGCATAGACCAGCAATGAAAATATCCTGTATTGCCCTATGCCTGTAAACTCTTGTATTTCAGGCGAAGCAAGCCAATGAAAAAGATTCGTATCTGCATATCCGAAAGAAGCCAATATCAGAAACCACCATAATGGCAGTCGTTGATTTGCTTTGATGTCCATAGTAGTCATGATTTAGAAGGTATTTAATTTTTTATCAAAAAGACTATGTCATATACTTATGCGATATATTGGATTGTAAAAGGTTCAGAATTATACCACGGCTCAACATAAATGGGCATTTGTTTAGGTTCATTATTACTTTCTTCCTGTCCTCCTTTAGAGTATATTCAGTAGTAGATTCTGCCCGTTAATCGCCAGCAATGGTCTGTCAATCAGCTGGACTTCGGTCTGGAACTCTGTCACTCCACAAGCCCACTTCTGTTCTCCTTTGATGGTGGTCATTTCCTTATAGTGCATCAACAAATCTATCTTGCCCCCATAATCGATAATGAACATTGCATGTCGTGGCAGTAGCTTGTCCATCGCACAGAACGGATATGAAAGTAGAATAAATGAGATAACAAAATAAATGAGGAAGAAAATAAGAAATAAAGGAAATAATGAAGAGTCTCTCACCCAATGGGGGTGTGTCATTATTCGTAAGTAAGCCAAGTTCGGTGCTTCTGCGCTCAATTTGCACTATCTTTGCAAAAAGATAGGCTGCGGCTCGGCCATCGAATCAAGCTTCATGGCACTTGCCTTGCACTATCTTTGTCCCTTGATGGGCTGACCACATCCTTTGAAGCTGGCTTCGCCGGTATATTCGCTTTGTGACAGAAGACGGGATGGGTGGCAGTTCGTTACACGTCTATTACTCATTGATAAGCCTATAAATTATGCTCGATTTGCTTCCTTACCGTGCGGCGGATGGCCGTTATGCTTCTGCAGATGTGTTGTACAAACGCTGTGGTGACAGTGGCGTACTGCTGCCACGTATATCTCTTGGACTGTGGAAGGGGTTTGGGGCGGAAAAGTCCCTTGCCGACAGTGCCCGTTTGCTCCATTATGCATTTGACCACGGAATCACCCACTTCGACTTGGCCAACAATTATGGTCCTCCCTATGGATCGGCAGAGACAACCTTTGGTCAGGTCATGCGCTCCTCTTTGCGACCTTATCGCGATGAACTTTTCATCGCCACCAAGGCTGGTTATGATATGTGGCCCGGCCCCTATGGCAATTGGGGGTCACGCAAATATCTGATGGCCAGTATAGACCAGAGTTTGCAACGTATGGGACTCGACTACGTGGACGTGTTCTATTCGCATCGTTATGATCCTGACACTCCACTTGATGAGACATTGCAGGCACTGGTTGATATCGTACGGCAGGGCAAGGCGCTCTATGTGGGCATATCCCGCTGGCCCGCTGAGGCTTTGCGATACGCATCGCAGTATCTGCACCACCAGCATGTGCGCTTGCTCACTTATCAGGGACGCTTGAATATGCTTGACCGTTCGATGGAGACCGATGGCACTCTGGCCGCCATCGGTGAGCTTCGTTGCGGACTGGTCGTCTTCTCCCCTTTGGCGCAAGGTTTGTTGGCCGGTCGTTATCTCAATGGCGTGCCTGTAGACTCACGCATGCACCAGACTGGTTCCTCACTGCATGATATGCTTACGCCAGAAGTTTCCGATCAGATAAGTGCGTGGAATGAGGAGGCCACCGCTCAGGGATTGAAACTGTCACAATATGCGCTTAAATGGGTACTCCAGCATCCGGAGGTAACCAGTGTGATCGTGGGGGTGAGTCGCTTGGAACAGTTACAGGAGAATCTGTCCCTGCTTGAACGCCTGTAGGCGGAATGTCAGAGGCCGGAGCTTGCTTGGCTATGTCAGGCAAGTTTCCTCTGGTAAGACATTATCCGGAGAGGAGGGGGTGGGGACGTGCAAAAAATATTACTTTTGCCTCCCCATTGGCGGTATGGGGACTTCTCATACGGCTTGTCCCCGTCAATGGGGTAAAAGTTCCTGTGCCGTGACACTGATGTGCGCGGAGGCCTTTATTTAGAACAATAAGATGAAGATGACACTTCCTCAAGATCCCATGATGCTGTATAGCGTCGTTAACACCAAACTACGTGACGAATACCCTTCTCTGGATGCTCTCTGTGAAGATTTGCAGTTGAACAGAAAGGTTCTCGAGGACCAGATGGCTCAAATAGGTTTTGAATACAATGCCTCACAAAACAGATTTTGGTAAGCGCTTTCGCATATGGCGCAACTTTCCCCTTACATTGCTTGGGGTGGTGCTGATATGGTACTTGTGTCTCATGCCTCAGCCGTCGGTCGACGTGGGGCTGTTCGATTGGTTTGACAAGCTGGTACATGCCTGCATGTATTGGGGGCTTTGCTCCGTGTTTTGGTACGAGTACTTTCATCATCGTTTGTGCTTCACGCGCCTACGGTTACTGGCGCTGGCTGTAGGGATGCCCATTTTGATGAGCGGTCTCGTTGAAGTGGCACAGTCGTACCTGACCGCCACGCGTTCGGGGGATTGGTGGGATTTTCTGGCCAACACCCTTGGTGTGATGTTGGCTTGGGGGCTTTCACCGCTTTATCGCAAACTGTTTTACAAACTATGACCCTTTACCTACGTTTGTCTGACACAGATCTGTGTGCTGCCTTGTACCAACCGGGACGGCGCGACACCTTTGAGTCTGCCGCTTACCATTTGAATCCGCAGGTTTCGCTTGTGACGAACCTGCGTGACGCCCTTGCTCAGGTGTCTTTGTTCCAGCAGCCGCATGACAAGGTGGAGGTTCTGGCCAACAGCATGGTTACGCCGGTTCCGTTGGCCGAATTTCAGGAAGAAGATGCCCCCTGTCTCTGGCGTTATTGCTTTACGCATACAGGGCATGAACGCGTCTTCTATGATACAGTGCCGGCTGTCAATGTGGTAGTGCTTTATGCCTTGGAAGAGCCGGACTGTCAGGCACTCGAGGAGGTCTTTGGCCCGGTACGTTTCAAGTCTTCCTTAGCGGCAGTCATCCAGCACTTTGCCACCAAGGCGCTCAGCGTGACACACGGTAAACGGATGTTTGTGCTGGTACATGGTGCTTCGGTGGATGTGCTGGCCTATGAGGACAACCGTTTGCTGACGGTCAACACTTACAAGGTGAGGGCATTGACGGATATGGCTTATTATACACTCAATCTGGCACATCATCTCGGAGTGGATGTGAAGGCGGATCCTTTCTTCGTGGCCGGTGAAACCCATATGCGGGACACTGCGGTACATGAGTTGCAGCAATACGCCGCACGGGTATATGCCGTCAGTCCGGAGGCAGACTTCAACCGCCATCCGATATCTGTTGCGCCTGGCGTGCCGTTTGATCTGATGTGTGCCTTGCTTAAATAGTTGAATACACAGAGTGCCATTTTTTATTTCGTTTTTTCATGCGAATCATTACAGGAAAATACAAGGGACGCCGTTTTGAAGTGCCCCGCACATTCAAGGCACGGCCAACGACCGACTTTGCCAAGGAAAATATCTTCAATGTCCTGCGTGGGTATATTGATTTTGAAGAATGCCCTGCACTGGATCTGTTTGGTGGAACGGGCAGCATATCTTTGGAATTACTGTCACGCGGATGCCCTCGTGTCGTGACGGTCGAGGCGGATCGAAAGCACTGGGCATTCATAGACAAATGCCAGAAACTGCTGGCCGATGATGCTTGGACAGTGCTTTGCGGTGACGCGCTGCGGTTTGTAGAACGTGGAGGGGGGGCTTATGGTCTTGTTTTTGCAGACCCTCCCTATGCCTTGCCTGAGCTGCCAGAACTGCCGGGGCGGGTCCTGAATTCGTCCTTGCTTGCGCCGGGTGCGCTATTTGTACTTGAGCATGGCAAGACTAACGATTTCAGCCAGCTCCCAGGTTTCTTGGACCACAGGGCTTATGGTAGTGTGAACTTCAGTATTTTCCGTCAGGCCGCTCCACAATCCGTGGAATAACGCGGAATCAGGAGAATGTAACAGGGAAGAGGATGGGCGTGCATTGCACGCCCATCCTCTTCCTTTGCATTGGCAGGTAAAAGCGGTGATGTGTTTGGGGATTCTATTTTTTTGAAGAAACGGTGAGTTCCCCGAAACAACAGTAGTGGGGATGTCCGTTCAATAAAAAGGAAAAAACGGACACCCCCACTTGGTGTGAAGTGTAAAACTTGCGTTTGGCGAATAGTCCTGCTATAATTATTTGTGCAGGGAGAACAGAAACTCCAGCCCTCCTCCTTTGCGGTTGCGTACGGAGATGTCACCTTGGTGGAAACGTACGGCGTTGCGGACAATGGACAGTCCCAATCCCGTGCCGCCAGCCTCTCGTGTACGTCCCTCTGTTATCCGATAGAACCGCTCAAAGAGGCGTGGCAGGTGTTCTTCGGGAACGCCGCACCCCGTGTCTGATACGGAGAAATAGACGAAATTCTGCGTGTCGTTGTAGCAGTTGATGTAGATGTCCGTTCCCTCCCCGGCATAGCGTAGGCTGTTTTCCATCAGATTGCGGAAGATGGAGTAGAGGAGGGAATAATTGCCACGGATGTAAAGTCCCTTGGGCAGTTGTGTGTGCAGCTGCATCTTCTTTTGGTCGAAGGCTTCATGCAGGTCTTCCTGTGCGTCAGCCACGACACGGGCGATTTCCACCTTTTCGTGTGGGATGAGGTCGGCGGCTTCTTCCGTCTTGGTGATGAGCGCCACATCGCGTATAAGATCCGTGAGTCTGACGACTTGTGCGTAAGCTTTCTGGATGAAGTGCCGCTTCTTCTCTTCCGGAACATTGTTGCAGGTGAGTACAGTCTCTAAATATCCGCGTATGCTGCTTACCGGTGTGCGCAGCTCGTGCGTGATGTTATTGCTCATCTGCTGTTTCAGTTTCTTGTTCTTTTCTGCCCTCGTCACGTCAGACAGGGTCAGTTCGAAACTGCCGTCACTATAGATAAGCAGCTGGACGGAAAACGTAGAACCGCCGGCCTTGACGGTGTAGCGGAATACCGGGGCGTCTTCGGTGATTGGGCGCGTGCCTCCGTTGAGCTTCAAAAAATCGTGTGCGGCCTTGAAAGCCGGGTTTTGCCAGATGGTGTTGAGGTCAGCAGTGGGCTGTTCCAGCATCACATTGACGTACTGTATGAATCGCGGATTAGAGTAGATGCGCTTGCAGTCCGGGGTAAAAATGGCTATGCCCTCCTCAAAGTAATGGAAGTGTCGCATGAGCCTTTCTCGTTCAGCGGCTATTTGCCGGTTGCGCTCCTCGAGCAGCTTGTACTTCTTCATGACGGATCGACCGAGGTCGCCCAGCTCTGAATGAGGGAAGTCTATGTGGTCGTAATCCACCAGTCCCCGGTCTGCGGACTGCATGAAGTTCTTAAGGCCGGTAAAGGCCTTGCCGAAGCGGTCAGAAATATAGATCAGAATCACCAGGGCGATGGGGAAGAGCATCAGCACGAACCACAGGAATACGTTGTCCGCCTTCATGAAGGATTGTACCGTAGAGTCGTAGGGCAGAGCCACGCGCACTACAAAACGGTCAAACGCCTTGGCATAATAGAAGTATTCCCGGTTTTCGGTTGCAGACCTGCGTATGTCGCTTCCTTCGCCGTGGTTGAGTGCCAGCTGCACCTCCGGACGTTGCAGGTGGTTTGCCATCTGTAGCGCCTGATGGTGTCCGGTCTCCATCTTGACCCGCCCCCGGCGGTCGATGACTGTCAGGCGCAGATCCTGGGGGAATATGTCGGAGATAGACTGTCCTGATAGCGCACTGCCAAAGGCATGTGCTGCCTCGATTTCACTGGCTGCGACATCCGCATAGCTGCGCAATTGTGTTTCGATCAACTCGCGTTTGTATTGCCGTTCGCGGTTGTATTGGAACATGACCAGCAGGGCTGTGAACACAGCGAATAACGCCATGAAGTTGATTAAGAGTTTGCTCTTATAAGTCATGGATGAGTCCTTATGTTATACAAGTCACTACAAGGGTTGGTAGTGGGCGTTGTGGCTGGTCGGAGTTTCATCGTTAGAACTGATGTGGGCACTCCTGTGGTGGCAGTCGCAGCTGTTGGGGGGGCTTGTAGGATGTGGAGTGGTATATCGGACGTTGGAAAAATGTGACAAGGGGATGCCGGTCATTTCATGCTATTCAAATAAAAGTGCAGGCATGATGGCTTCCCCATCTTTCTTTACGTCACACCTCGAAGCAATAGCCGTAGCCCTGGCGGTTGGTGATGTGTGAGGCATTTTCACCCAGTTTGCGGCGCACACGGGCGATGTGTACATCTACGGTACGGTCAAGCACATAGCTTTCGCCGTGCCAGACCTCTGCCAGAATCTCTTCGCGTGAGAAAACGCGTCCCGGCTGTTTGGCCAGCATGCTCAGTATTCCGAATTCTTTGGGAGAGAGACGTATCTCCTCGTTGCCCGTTCTGACAGACTTGCGCGCATAGTCGATGACCATGTTGCCGGCTTTTACCTCCTTGGGAGTTTCAGTGGGTTGGGTACGGCGTAGTACCGCTTTGATGCGGGCCAGTACCTCATGGATGGAGAACGGTTTGCCCATGTAGTCATCTCCACCGGTCGAGAATCCGGTGAGCAGATCATTTTCCGTATCCTTGGCAGTGAGGAAGATAATGGGGGTGGAGTTTTTGAGTTCTTTCCGCATTTTCTCTGCCATCCTGAATCCCGACATGCCTCCGAGCATGACATCAAGCAAAATCAGGTTGAGATCTGGAGACAGCTTGGTCAGTGCCTCTTCGGCAGATTCCGCCGTCTCCACTGCATAGCCGGCATTTTCAAGGTTGCATTGTAGAATCTCGCGCAAATCTGGTTCGTCGTCGACCACTAAAATCTTGTAAGCCATATATTAAATCTGTATGTCAATCGAGAATCGGAATGGGCTATTATAGCCTTTCGAGGCGCAATATTACGGCTTTTGCGGGGGGTGAGGCTGTGATGCCTTGTTAAATTTCCATGAAGACAAGCCTTAACAAATTCTTAACGACTTTGTTACATCTACCCTAATTCGTCCGTTTACCTTTGCAGCTGAAATAATAAATACTAAAAAATGTAAGTATGGAATGGACATACGTGGGGATGGTTGTTTTCCTCTTCATTCTTGCTGCGTTTGACCTGTGGGTGGGTGTAAGCAATGACGCGGTGAACTTTCTTAATTCCGCCATAGGTTCACGTGCCGCCCGGTTTCGCACGTTGGTAATTATAGCTTCAGTAGGTGTGTTCTGTGGATGCGTCTTGAGCAACGGCATGATGGATATCGCTCGTCATGGCATATTTACGCCGCAGTATTTCAGTTTCCACGATGTCATGTATATATTTATGGCGGTCATGGTTACGGATATTGTGCTGCTGGATATCTTCAACACCTACGGCATGCCTACGAGCACGACGGTTTCGATGGTTTTCGAGCTATTGGGCGCCTCATTCGCCTTTGTTCTGATCAAGATGGCTACCGGCTCGGCAGCCTTAGACTTCGGAGACTATCTGAACACGTCCAAGGCCTTGGAAGTGATTCTGGGCATATTCCTGAGTGTGCCCATCGCCTTTCTGTTTGGTTCGTTGGTCCAATGGCTCACCCGTCTGGTGTTCAGTTTCGATATCCGGCACAAGTTGCGTTTCAAGATCGGATTGTATGGGGGTGTCGCCATCACTGCCATCCTCTACTTCATGCTCTTTAAAGGATTAAAGGATCTGTCGTTCATGAGTACGGATGTCAAGTCCTTCCTCAATGCCCATGTCCTCCTGATATTGGGTTGTACTTTCGTGGCATCCTCCTTGGTCATGCAGGTTCTGCACATATTGAAGGTTAATGTGCTGCGTGTGATTGTATTGTGCGGTACTTTTGCATTAGCCACAGCTTTTGCAGGCAATGACTTGGTCAATTTTATCGGTGTGCCCTTGGCGGGTTATTCTTCGTTTCTGGATTTCTCTGCGAATGGGGTGGGATATACCCCCGACAATTTCATGATGCGGTCGCTCCATGATTCAGCGCACACGCCGATTTATTTTCTAGTTGCCGCGGGAGTCATCATGGTGTTTGCCCTTGCCACTTCCAAGAAAGCCCGTAAGGTCGTAGAGACGGAGGTGGGGCTGTCGCGCAAGAACGAGGGAGACGAGATGTTTGGTTCTTCGCGTGCGGCGCGCAGCTTGGTGAGATGGGGAGGCTCCGTAGCCATGGTTGTGCAGGAAGTGGTGCCGGGAACGGTAAGGCGCTATATAGACAGCCGTTTCCGTATGCCGGACGACATGCCTGATGACGGGGCGGCTTATGACATGTTGCGCGCCTCTGTCAACCTTACAGTAGCTTCGCTGCTCATCGCCTTGGGCACTTCGCTCAAGCTGCCTCTCTCCACGACTTTCGTCACATTCATGGTTGCCATGGGTTCTTCTTTGGCCGACCGTGCCTGGAGCCGGGAGAGCGCCGTATTCCGCATCACCGGCGTACTGACCGTGATAGGCGGATGGTTCATTACAGCCGGCGTGGCTTTCACGGCCTGCTTTGTCGTGGCGGTGGTTATGAACTATGGTGGCATGGCAGCGGTGGTGCTGATTGTATGTATAGGCATATACAGCATCATACACAGCCAGCGTAGCTTCAACAAGCGGCAGCGCGAGACGGTCAATGAAGGCGATGTACTGTTTCATCAGATGCTGGCCATTCCTGACCGTACGGCCATCTTCCCCATGTTGTCGCGACACATAGACATGAGTGAGGCGGAACTGCTCAAGCAGTATGGCTCCATGCTGCAAGGTATAACCGATGCCCTCTTTGCCCATCGGCTGCGTCCCATGAGCCGTTGCATGCACGATTTGAATGCCGGAAAGCGTGACCTCAAGAATTTACGCCGGCGGGAGATAATCTGCCTTCGTCGCGCCCATCCTGCCGTCACAGCAGTGAAGGTCAGCACAAGCTTTCACCTGATACACAATGCCCTGCGACAGTTGCTGTATGGATTGATACGTATAGCAGAGCCTGCCCGTGAGCACGTAGATAACAGTTTCAGTCCGATCGACAGCCTGCAGGCGGAGCGTTACGTTCAGCTGCGCAACTGCTTGGTGGCATTGATGGATGAAATTGCCGCCAACCTGCGGGCTTGCCGTCCGGCGGACAATGACGCCTTGCTCGCCGATTGCTCGCAACTGCGTGAGCGGCTGTTCCATTTCTACGAAGACCTGTCAGTCACGATGCAGAGTGAGGATGTCAATGTCACATCTGTGTCCTTGATGCTGCACATTGTGCAGGAAACGGAGCAGTTTGTGGTAGAGCTCATGGAACTCATCAAAGTCACGGCGGACTATCGTAAGATGCTCTGATCCGGCTTCACCTTTCAAAATTCACGCTCAGAGTATAGCAAATCTTTCGAATCCTTCTATGAATAAGAAAATCTTGATTGTCGCATGTATGATGGCCATGGCCATCCCCTTGTGTGCGCAGTCCGATTCGGTAAAGACAGAATTTAATTGGCCTTCTTGGATGCCCCAGGTAAGCGGAACCTTGCGGGGCAAGTGGGAGTTCCAGCCCAATGAGGGCGAAAACCGTTTCCAAGTTCGTACCGCCCGCGTGGCCTTGGACGGCAAGGTGGTTCCTATGGTAGAATATAGGGCGGAAATCGATCTGTCAGACGAGGGGCGGATCAGGATGCTCGACGCTTATGCGGGCGTGCTTCCTGCCAAGGGTCTGGCTTTGCGCATCGGGCAGATGAGGGTGCCTTTCAGTATCGATGCGCATCGTTCGCCCCACAAGCAGTATTTTGCCAACCGTTCCTTCATTGCCAAGCAGGTGGGCGATGTACGCGATGTCGGTCTGTATGCAGGCTATGTGCTTAACGGGATTCCGTTGACACTGGAGGGTGGCCTGTTCAATGGTTCGGGGCTGACCAACCAAAAAGACTATTGGACCAAGGAGCTTAATTTTTCGGCCAAGATGCAGTATCGTCTGCCGTTCGGACTGAGCTTGCAGGCTTCTATGCAGAAGATTTCCCCAGAAAGTGGAAATATTTATCTTTATGATGGTGGGGTTACGTGGCAGTGCGGGCGTTTTATGGTTGAGGCAGAGTATCTGCGCAAACATTATGCATCTGAAACATTCAGTGATGTAAATGCCCTGAATGCCTTTGTTTGCTACGACCAGCCGCTCAAACGTGTTTTCCGTAAAATGAGTTTCCTCTGCCGCTTTGACTGTATGGGCGATCATTCTGACGGAACAGTGGATGAGAGCGGACGTTTGAAACTGACCGACGCCGCGCGCAAGCGTCTTACAGGAGGCATCACCCTGAGTCTGGCCAAGAAGATGAATGCGGATATCCGCCTGAATTACGAGAAGTATTTTTATGATGATCTGACTTTGGCCAAGCCTTCCGAGCGCGACAAGGCTGTAGTGGAGCTGGTAATCCATTTCCCCAATAAATAAGACTGGTCAAAGGGCATACCTGTCAATATGTATGGTGCGGAGGCAGACTTCTTTCTGCTTCGCACCATATTGTCGCTGCCCTCTCCTTGTGTCTTCTGCCTCTGTCCGGTGCAAGGGGGCAGGTGTCTTTTGCGCATCGGTGCATTTGCAAATGCCTGCGTCTTATTTTTTTATGCAATAGTGGCGCACCTCGCTTTTTTGCCTTAATTTTGCGGCAAGTATCCAGAGAAATAGGCTTGAATGAACCGTGAGCTTGAATTCGTGGATATCGTATAAAGCAAAACCTGTTTGTATGTCAGATAAGAAGACCATCAAGACGGCGCTCATTTCCGTCTTCCATAAGGACGGCCTTGATGAATTGCTTGCCAAACTCCATGCGGAGGGCGTGAAGTTCATCTCTACCGGGGGCACGCACGACTTTATAGTATCGCAGGGATACCCTTGTGAGAAAGTGGAGGATCTTACCACCTATCCCTCCATTTTGGGAGGTCGCGTGAAGACGCTTCACCCTAAAATTTTTGGTGGCATTCTTGGCCGCCGGAGCAATGAAGGCGACAAGGAGCAGATGGAGAAATACGGCATCCCCGAAATAGACCTTGTTGTAGTAGACCTTTATCCCTTTGAGCAGACAGTGGCCAGCGGTGCAGGCGAGGCTGATATCATTGAGAAGATCGATATCGGTGGCATTTCGCTTATACGCGCGGCGGCCAAGAACTTTGCGGATGTGGTGATCGTCCCTTCCAAGAAGGAGTATGCGCTGCTGTCCGACATCTTGGATCGTCAAGGCGCACAGACCACCCTGTCCGATCGCCGGAAGCTGGCGACATGCGCCTTCGGCGTGAGCAGCCATTACGACACGGCCATTCATGCATGGTTTGCCGAACATACTGAAGAAAAAGCAAAATAGCTAATATCTGCCACAAGTAAACAATATGGGACTTTTCTCAAGATTTTTCTCCTTTACCCAAGAGCTGGCCATAGATTTGGGTACAGCCAATACCATTATCACAGCGGATGGCGAGATCGTGGTGAACGAGCCTTCGGTGGTGGCGCTGGACCGCCATTCCGAGAAGATGATCGCCGTGGGGGAGGAGGCCAAGCGCATGTACGAGAAGACGAATGACAAGATACGTGTGATACGTCCGCTTCGTGACGGTGTGATAGCCGACTTCAACGCATGTGAGCAAATGATACGCGGCCTTATCAAGAAAGTCCACTCGGGCAAGCGCCTCTTCTCTCCATCGCTCCGCATGGTGATAGGCGTTCCCAGCGGATCTACTGAGGTGGAGCTGCGTGCGGTGCGCGACAGCGCAGAGCATGCAGGGGGACGCGATGTGTTCCTCCTCTATGAACCTATGGCGGCAGCTATCGGCATCGGCATAGATGTCAATGCCCCCGAAGGCAACATGATCGTTGATATAGGCGGAGGCACTACGGAGATAGCCGTCATTTCTCTCGGTGGCATCGTGTCCAACAACTCTATCAAGATGGCGGGTGACGACTTCACTTCTGACATACAGGAGTACATGAGCCGTCAGCATAATGTGAGGGTCAGTGAACGCATGGCAGAGCGGATCAAGATCAACGTCGGTGCGGCCTTGACCGATTTGGCAGAACCTCCCAAGGACTATGTGGTACACGGGCCGAACCGTATAACCACCATGCCCATGGAAGTGCCTGTCTGCTATCAGGAAATAGCCCATTGCCTTGAAACTTCGATTGCCAAGATAGAGCAGGCGGTGATCAATGCACTGGCCGACACGCCTCCCGAACTGTACGCGGATATTGTGAAGAACGGCATTTACCTTACGGGTGGCGGCGCCTTGCTGCGGGGACTTGACAAGCGCCTAAGCGACAAGATAAACATACCTTTCCACGTGGCGGACGAGCCTTTGCTGTGCGTGGCCAAGGGTACGGGCATCGCACTGAAGAACGTAGAGAGCTTTACGTTCCTCATCAGATAAATTACATATTATAAGCATGTTTCGCACATGAATAATGAGTGATGACTATGCCGGTGGGTTCTTGAGAACCCGGAAGCAGAGGCATTACTCATTGTTCGTAGTTAATAGTTCGTTCTCTTGCATAATCTGCTTTTCTTCCTAAGAAAATATCTCCATACCGTATTGTTTGTGCTGCTGGAGGCTGTCAGCATGTTGCTGCTGGTCCGTTTCAACGACTACCAAGGCAGTGTGGGCTTTACGGCGGCCAACGGTATGGTGGCGTACGTTGGTGAACTTTACACCGATGCCGTCGCCTATCTTCACCTGGCCGACAACAACCGTGATCTTACCCGTGTCAATGTCGAGTTGCAGACGGAGAATGAGCGTCTTCGCCAGGCCTTGGCGAAGAGTACGCGTGACACGACTCTCACCGAGCGCCTGATGTTGGATAAGCTGAAGGGATATAGCTTGGTCGAGGCAGAGGTCGTCTCAAACAGTGCGGAGCGCGCCAATAACTACCTGGTGATCAACCGGGGCACGGAGGATGGCGTCAGGCCCGAGATGGGGGTCGTCGGAGGTGGCGGTGTTGTGGGGATCGTCTATCTGGCCGGCCCCAGACATGCATTGGTGATTCCTGTGACCAACCGCAAGTCCAGTATAAGCTGTCGTGTCCGTGGGCAGAACTATTTCGGCTATCTGCAGTGGGATGGCCGGAGTATGCTTAGCGCTTATGTGGACGATGTTCCCCGGTATGCCAAGGTGAAACGTGGCGATGCGGTGGAGACCAGCGGCTATTCGGCCGTGTTCCCACCGGGTATTTTTGTAGGGCGCATCCGTAACATCAGTAATTCGCCGGACGGGCAGTCCTATCGGTTGGATGTTACTTTGGGCACTAATTTTGCCAATTTGCGTGATGTGGCTGTAGTGACCACGCCCTATAAGGCAGAGATCGATACCCTTCAGGCTCAGGCATTGAGAATGTCGGGGGAGGAAAGCGTCCAGCGGTAGGGACGGCCACTGTACGGTTCTGTAGGAGGTGCTTCCTGTGGGGTGCGTTTGACCGATTGGCGTGTTCCGGTTCTTGTAGAAATGATCAAATTGATAAGCTACTGTGTTTCAAATATTCTTGTCACGTTTAGGGTGGTTCTTGGTATTGCTGCTATTGCAGGGTCTTGTTTTTAGCCATGTCCATATCTTCGGCTATGCCACTCCGATGCCCTATGTGTATTTTTTGCTGATTCTGCCGCTTGCGACACCGCGCTGGCTCTATGTGCTGTCTGGTTTTTTGATGGGACTGTGTGTGGATCTGTTTACCAATACGCCCGGGGTGGGTGCCGGGTCCACTTGTCTTGCAGGTTTTCTTGCCCCTTTCCTGTTGAGGATATTCTCTCCGGGCGATATAGATGACGATGCTTTTGAACCCTCTGCCCGTAGCATGGAGTGGTCGGGTTTTATGAAATACGCCATCGCGTTGGTACTTGTACACAGCGTGGCCTTTTTCATGCTCGAGGCTTTTTCTTTAGCGGACTGGCAGACTTTGCTCATCAATATGGGGGGGAGCGCTTTACTGACCACTTTGCTGGTCGCTGCCATGGAACGCATCCGAATCAAGTGACAGTCGTCCCCATGCAATGACTATGACTCATAAAATATTCCAAATACGCAAGTTCGTGATAGGTGGCGTGGCCATCGGCATCATCTTGGTCTACATGATAAGGCTCTTCACCCTGCAGTTGTGGAGTGATGACTACAAGAAGAATGCGGATTCCAATGCCTTTCGCAAAGACATACAATATCCGTCGCGTGGCCTGATCTCTGACCGGAAAGGGCGTTTGCTCGTATACAACGAGCCGTCGTACAACATCATGGTGGTCATGAATGACCAGCGGGGCATAGACACGCTGGATTTCTGCCGTACGATAGGCATTACTCCGGAGGACTATACCCGGCGTATGGCCGAGATCAAGGACTCGAAGAAGAATCCGGGTTACTCACGCTTTACGCCCCAACTCTTTATGGCGCAGATTCCCCCTCAAGAGTTTTCCCTATTCCGCGAGAAGCTCTTCCGTTTCAAGGGGTTCAGTGTCGAGAAACGCTCTACCCGGCAATACACGAGTGGTATGGCGGCCCATATATTGGGCGATGTGGGGGAAATCAGCGAGCGGGAACTGGAGAATGACTCCACAGGCTATTACCGCAGTGGCGACTATATCGGCAAGCTGGGGGTGGAGCGCTCTTACGAGAAGCAGCTGCGCGGCGTGAAAGGCATGCGCATCATGCTGCGTGATGTCCATGGACGTACCCAGGGACATTACCAAGGCGGGAAGTATGACACGCAGGCTGTGCCGGGCAAGAATCTTACCTTGGGAATAGACAAGGACGTGCAGGCGTTGGCAGAGCGTCTGCTGAAGGGAAAGCTTGGAGCCATCGTTGCCATCGAACCCAAAACGGGCGAGATTTTGTGCATGGCCTCCTCACCGACCTATGACCCCCGTACCATGATTGGGCGTGAGCGGGGGCGCAACCACCTGATGCTGGATAAAGATCCTTTGAAACCCCTGCTCAACCGGGCTATCATGGGTACTTATCCTCCGGGTTCCACCTTCAAGATCACACAGGCTCTTGTGGGACTGCAGGAGGGGAGCATCAACCCGACTATCGCCTTCCCCTGCCACCATGGCTTTAACTACAAGGGTCTTCATGTGGGATGCCACGGCCACGCTTCCCCCATCAACCTGGTGCCGGCCATCGGCACTTCGTGCAACTCTTATTTCTGCTGGAATCTTTTCCGCCTGCTCAGCAACCGTCGCAAGTACGGTTCGGTACAGAAGGCCATGACCGTCTGGAAGGACTACATGGTGGCGATGGGGTATGGATACAAGTTGGGGGTGGACTTGCCGGGCGAACGCCGTGGCATGATTCCCAATGCCGCATATTATGACAAGGCTTACCACGGGGCATGGAACGGACTGACCGTCATATCCATCGCGATAGGCCAGGGTGAGGTGACGGCCACGCCGCTGCAAATAGCCAATTTGGCGGCGACTGTGGCCAACCGGGGTTACTATATAGTGCCTCATGTGGTGCGTTCCATTCAAGACGGCAGGTTGGATCCTGTCTATTATGAGAAAAAGTACACCGGCGTAGATCGTCGCTGGTATGAATACGCCGTGGCCGGCATGCGCAAGGCTGTTCTGGGCGGGACATGCCGTGCGGCGAACATCCCGGGCTATGAGGTTTGCGGAAAGACTGGTACCGCGCAGAACCGCGGACACGACCATTCCGCCTTTATGGGGTTTGCCCCGATGAACAACCCGAAGATCGCCGTGGCGGTTTATGTGGAGAACGGAGGTTTTGGTAATGTGTACGGTGTGCCCCTCGGCGCCCTCATCATGGAGCAATACTTGAACGGGAAGCTCTCGGCCTCTTCGGAAAAGAAGGCGCAGCACTTTGAGAATATGCATATCAAGTACGGTACGGCTGAACGCTGACGCAGCCGTCTTTTTCTGAAAATAAATTGTTCGTATGCTTGACCAACAACCGAAATACCCCCTGCTTCGTGTAGATTGGGTCATCGTGGTCCTTTATCTCGTCTTGCTCGTGTGCGGATGGTTCAGCATTTGCGGGGCCACGCATGAGTTGGGTGACACCAACTTTTTGGATTGGGGCACGCGTACCGGGAAACAAGTCGTGTGGATAGCCTGTGCGCTGGTCATGGCTTTTGTCATTCTCATGACGGATGACAAATATTATGACACCCTTGCCGGCCTTCTTTATTGGGGCATGATGCTGCTGTTGCTGGTGACGCCTTTCATCGCCAAGGATATCAAGGGTTCTCATTCGTGGGTCAGCTTGGGTTTCTGCAATGTGCAGCCGGCGGAGTTTGCCAAATGTGCCACGGCGTTGGCCGTGGCCAAGCTGATCAACCAGTACGGATTTGACCTCAATAGCATGCGCAATTTCATGAAGGCCGCCGGTGTCATTTTGCTTCCGATGGTCTTGATCATCTTGCAGCGTGAGACCGGTTCGGCCCTGGTGTATCTGGCTTTCTTCCTGATGTTCTATCGGGAGGGGATGCCGGGATGCATCCTTTTTACCGCTGTGGCCGCCGTGGCCTATTTTGTGGTGGGCATACGCTATGGTGAAGTGGTGCTTCCCGGCACTACGGGCAGTGTGGGAGAGTTTGCCGTGCTCATCATGATTTGGGTGTTTACGGTAGGCATGCTTCGTGTGTATGCGCCCCGCACCCGGTATGGCCGTATGTTCGCTCTGGCAGGTGCTGGCGTACTGGCTCTGTCTTTGGCCGTATCCCGTTGGATCATCCCATTTGATGTTACATGGGCACTGCTCGCTTTTGTCATTGTCATGGCTCTCTATCTGGCTTGGCAGTCCTTGGGGCAGCGTGCCAACACCTGTCTGCTGATAGCCGCGTTCACTTTGGGAAGTACGGCGTTCCTCTATACGGCGGATTTCGCTTTGAACAATGTGCTTGAACCTCATCAGCGCGTGCGCATTCAAGTATTATTGGGCATGAACGAGGACAACCGCGATGCCGGCTACAACGTCAATCAGAGCAAGATCGCCATCGGATCCGGTGGACTGGAAGGGAAGGGATTCATGAACGGCACGCAGACCAAGCTGAAGTACGTGCCTGAACAGGACACCGACTTCATCTTCTGCACCGTAGGGGAGGAGCAGGGTTTCATGGGCTCCGCAGGCGTGTTGCTGCTGTTCCTCTTCCTGATATTGAGGCTTATCTACCTCAGTGAGCGGCAGCAGACCACCTTTGGTCGGGTCTATGGCTATTCGGTCATGAGTATCTTACTTTTTCATGTGTTCATCAATATAGGCATGGTCATGGGACTTACGCCGGTCATCGGCATACCGCTTCCGTTCTTCAGTTACGGCGGCTCTTCCCTGTGGGGCTTTACGTTGATGCTGTTTATTTTCTTGCGCATCGATGCGGGGCGCAAGCGCAGCTTGGATTATGATTGATCATTTTCCCCGTTGCATTATTTTATCACAGACTACTTAACCATCTTACAGTTCTTACTCATGAGTCATAACAACGATCCATTGTCGCAAAAGCGAAAACGCTCTTTCTTGCTCATTATGGGGTGCATATTGGTAGTGGCAGGGATTATATTTCTGAAAAACAGTGTGTCTGACCCCAAACCCGTCAGTCCGGGCGGTGGTGACCCTTCGGCTTCCAGCCATCCGGTGGCTGTGCCCGACACGACTGTCGATCCCGGCGTCATTCCCCAAACCTCAGACACGGTAGAGAGCTATGAACTGCCCGACACCTTGCTAGGACGCGACAAGCGCAGTCCCTATGAGGCAGGTTATGAGGACGGCTATGCGGCTGGATGCGACGACGGGGCGACGGGTAAGGATCATGCCACTTACGACGAGACGAGCAATTTCGCCACTTCCGCCGACCGCCACACCTATACGGAAGGATACCGTGAGGGCTATGCCAAGGGGGTTGAAGACGGCAAACAGGGCAAACAGTTCAATATTTGAGTATCTTTGTTGCCGTTGATCCCTCCACATTTCAGATAATCACGCCGCTGGGCGCACACCATTGATCCAGTCATGTTGAAGAAAGTACGGATAACAACCCATTTGCTGACCGTTACAGAAAACGGTGAGGAGACTATCACCACAGAAAGTCGGGGCGGGTGCCTGATCGAAGAGACGGGTATCGTGCTCCGCTACCCGGAAGCGGAAAACCACGGTACGGCCATGCTGGTGGCGGGTACGGAGCTGGCGCAACTGCGGCGTCAGGGAGACATTCGCACACGCATGACATTCATCGAAGGGAAACTGCTCCCTATGGACTATGCCACTCCGCAGGCCAAGCTTGACTTTAGCCTTTATACCCATCGGCAAGAACTTGTGGTCGATGCCGTTGGGGGACGTTTGGACGTGCGATACACTTTGCTGCTCGCAGGCGTGCAAGTTGCTGACAATACCTTAACTATACAATGGAATTTCTTATGAATTTGAAAACCTACCTTTCAGACCACGAGGAACGCTTTCTTGAAGAGCTTTTCTCCTTGCTCCGCATTCCGAGCATAAGTGCTGAGCAGAACCATCATCCCGACATGCTGCGTTGCGCCGACCGTTGGCGGGAACTGCTGCTGCAAGCCGGGGCGGACCATGCGGAGGTTATGCCTTCGGACGGCAACCCTCTCGTCTTCGCAGAGTGTCGTGTCGCTGACGACGCTCCGACAGTTCTCATATACGGGCACTACGATGTGATGCCAGTAGCTCCGCTTGACTTGTGGCATTCCGAGCCGTTTGAGCCCCAGATACGTGAAGGCCGTATTTGGGGACGCGGCGCCGATGATGACAAAGGACAGAGCTTCATCCAGCTCAAGGCTTTTGAATATGTCAAGAAGCAGGGGTTACTGTGTCACAACGTAAAATTCATCCTGGAAGGGGAGGAGGAGATCGGTTCTCCGTCCTTAGGAGCTTTCCTCAAAAAGCACCGGGAACTATTGCATTGCGATGTCATTTTGGTGAGCGACACATCCATGCTCTCCCCCGATACGCCATCGCTCACCACGGGGCTGCGCGGTCTGGCATATTGGGAAATCGAAGTGACCGGTCCCAACCGTGACCTGCACAGCGGGCACTTCGGTGGTGCGGTGGCCAATCCGATCAATGTCCTGTGCGAGATGCTCTCCCAAGTGACGGACGGCAAGGGGCGTATCCGAATCCCTCATTTTTATGACGATGTGGAGGAACTGAGTGCGGACGAGCGTGCGATGATCGCTTCCATCCCCTTTGACGAGGCCAAGTATAAGGAGGCCATTGGTGTCAGAGAGCTGAGGGGGGAGGAAGGTTATTCCACCATCGAACGGAACGCATGCCGTCCTTCGTTTGACATTTGCGGCATTTGGGGCGGTCATACGGGCGAAGGCGCCAAGACCGTACTGCCGTCTAAAGCTTATGCCAAGGTTTCCTGCCGTTTGGTGCCGCACCAGCAGCATGAGCGTATCTCACAGCTGTTCATCGACTATATGCAGCAAATCGCCCCTTCGTGTGTGCGTGTGAAAGTCACGCCCCTGCATGGAGGCGAGGGATATGTGTGCCCCATCAGCCTGCCGGCTTACAAGGCGGCGGAGGCCGGATTCACGCAAGCTTTTGGGAAACGTCCGCTCGCGGTGCGCCGGGGTGGCAGCATTCCCATAATCAGCGATTTTGAGCGTGAGCTGGGGGTCAAGACTGTTCTCATGGGGTTCGGTCTGGAGAGCGATGCCATTCATTCGCCCAACGAGAACTTCCCGCTTGACATGTTACGGCGTGGCATAGAGGCTGTGGTAGGTTTCCACTTGGCATACGGTAAGGAATAGACTCATCTTCCTTCTCGGCAGTGCGGCGAGCCACGCAGACTCCCCAATCCCCGTCCTGAACTCAATTTCAAGACTTGAATTATATAAATACAGTCTTGAAATATATAATTCAAGTCTTGATTTATATAAATGCAGACTGTATTTTATTTCAGTCCAGTACGCCGGGGAGTCGTGACCGAAGTAGGGGAGGCTTGGGCGCTTTTCCGCTCAGCCGTCCCTATGGAATGGTGTCATGCCGTGTCGTCTGGCTGCATGCCATAAGGCCGGTGCTGTCGGGCCGACATGAAGTGCCGGATCGTTGTCGGTCCGGCGTGAAAGACTGGTCTGGGACAGGAAGGAGTTTCCACACGTTGGACTATTCCGCATTCACCTTGTATTATTTTATATCTATTCTATGAAGAAATTCGTTCTTTCCCTGCTGTGTCTGTTGCCGGCATGGGGATTTGCCCAAGACGGCTTGTGGTTCTCCTGGGTTTCAAAAGATGTGCATTACGCGCAAACCGACTGTCCTGACCGTTCTCTAACGGCCGACACGCTGCTCACTGCCTGGCGTGGTGAGCGGGCGGCGATGCAGGCGTTGGTCTACGCTTCCGAAGCTACCGGCCCGCTCAAACTCCGCCTTTCGGAATGGCGCAAGAGTGGCAGGCAGATAGCCTCCACGCAGGGCTGGGCACGTTTTGTATCGTACGTCACGACTGACAGCTATCAGACCTGCGGCTATCATCCCACTCATTTGATTCCCTATCAGGTGCCTGACGTGATAGAGCTTGAGGGCAGCCAAAAGCTGGGCGCACGTACGGCCCGCCCCGTTTGGTGTACGTTTGAAGTGCCCCGTGATGCGGAGCCCGGCACTTATCGCGTACGGCTTGAATTGTCGGACTCCGCTTCCGGCAAAGTATTGCGGAAACTCAATCTGTCTCTTTGCGTAAAGGAGCGCACGTTGCCAGCTCCCGCCGACCAGAATTTCCATGTGGACTTTTGGCAGCAGCCTTATGCCGTGTCACGTTACCTCAACGTGCCGCGTTGGAGTGAGGCCCACATGGAGGCTCTCAAACCTTACCTGCGTCTGCTCGCCCGCTCCGGTCAGCGCGTGGCTTCCGTCATTCTTTTCTATGAACCGTGGGGGGAACAGAGCCATGACAAGTTTGACCCCATGATCCGCACGACCAAGCGTGCGGACGGCACATGGAGTTACGACTATACGATCTTTGACCGTTGGGTCGAATTGTGTGCGGAATGTGGGATAGACAAGGGCATCAATTGCTTTTCCATGGTGCCATGGGATATGAGCTTCACCTATTTCGATGAGGCGCAACATCGCGAGATCAGCCTGCAGACCAAGACCGACACTCCAGAATATGCCGAGTTGTGGACAGCGTTCCTGAAAAGTTTCGCCGCCCACTTAAAAGCCAAGGGATGGTATGACAAGACATGCATCGCCATGGATGAGCGGGGATTGCCCAACATGCTTGACGCTTACCGGGTGGCACAGCAGGCCGTTCCCGGCATACGTATGGCGCTTGCCGGCACCTACCACAAGGAACTGGTGGACAAGCTCGCGGACTATTGCATTGCTTTCGGTGAGTATTTCAGTGAGGAGGAGCTGGCACTCCGACATGCCAAGGGTTATGTGTCTACCACTTATAACTGCTGTAGCACCCCTTCGCCCAATGTCTTTACCAACAGTCTGCCGGCAGAGGCGGTCTATCTGCCTCTTTATTGCACGGCGCACGATTTCGACGGTTATTTGCACTGGTCCTGGATGAATTGGCCTGCTGATCCGCTCCATGATTCCCGTTTCCGCATGTTTGCCCCCGGCGACACCTATCTGATTTATCCCGGCCCGAGAAGTTCTGTGCGTTATGAGCGTTTCCTCGAAGGGGTGGCCGCAGCGGAGAAAGTGCGTATCTTGCGTGATGAATACAAGCAAAAAGGCGATGAAGCATCGCTCCAACGCCTGAATGGATTGTTGAAAAAGTTTGAGGATCCGCAAGTGTCCGACCCGACGGCCGTAGCTGCTAAAGTCCGTGAGATGGAAGCAGAACTGAACCGTTAGCCGGCGCCCCCCGTCTCTGCGGCTTCCCGGAGTCAAGACAGAAAGGCCAGGATACCGCCCCCTACGGCAATCAGGGCACTCAATGCCGCCAGGATAACGCCCATACGTTCATAGCCTCGTCTGTATAGATCGAGGCATACAAAGAACAGGCATAAGGGTACAAGCCAAAGTAACTGCGTAAGCAGGTAGAGGGCAAAACGTATGAAAGCGCTGTCACTCGTGCCGAAAGGCTGGAGGCCAAAAAGGTAGAAAGGGCTGGCCAGCACAGGCAGCAGGCTGATTCCCGCCAGAGCGAGTATCCATTTGGGGTAGTCAGACATAGGGATTTTCGATTTTGATATTTAATGTAAGCCGTGTCACACTGAGGTGACACGGCTTTTTGCATGGTGGTTTCAGTATGTTGGCTTGGGAGGTGCAAATTGCTCTCCTATAGGATGATTCCGGTTGGGGAATCCCCGTCCCTTGCACTTGCCTGTGTCAAGAGTACGGCTTTCCGGCAGCGTGTCAATACTCCATTGAGAAAGTGACACCGCGCCGCATCATGTCGGTCACAGTCGGTGCGAGCCGCTTGATGAAGCTTTCCCATGAGCGTACCTTGGCCGGGCTCCACCCGGCTTCAGCCAAGGCCAGGGCGCGGGGATAGGCTTGGTAGTACACGCGTTCGGGGGAGTTGATGCATTCGCTCCAGAGAGTGCCGGCCACCCCGAACAGATTGTTCTTTTCAAAATCCTCGCCCATTCCCCAGGCCGGATCGAGGGCATAAGTCTGCTTCAAGGACGTGACGGGCATGCCCCAGTTGACTTCGGGCATGTCTCCGGATGCCATGGGGTAGTCGAAGTAGCAGTGTTCTCCCGGGCAGAGCATGATGAGGGCATTGTTGGCGACAGCTGCTTCAAGAGCCACCTTGGTCAGTCCGAGACGCCAGGCGAAGGTCACACAGCCCGGCTGAATCTTCTTGAAGTCGGTTTCATACCAGAACATGGGAATCTTTTCATGTTGCGTGCGCAGTGTGTCGATCATGCGGTCAAAGAGATATTGCTGCAGCTGCCAGTTGTCTTCGCGCTTGTTGTCCTTGATGCCCAGACGGCGCTTCAGATCCTGGCACTTGGGGCATGAGGTCCAGTTGTCGAGCGGGGGCATGCCGGCTTCGTCTCCGCCCAAATGGATGTAGGGCGATGGAAAGACGGAGGCCAGTTCGCGGAAGACTGTGCCCAAGAACTCGTAGGTGTACTCATTGCCCGGACAAAGCAATTCATTGGATACGCCGCAGGTGGTGCGTATCGGCACTTGCTTGGCATGGCAGGTCAGCTCCGGATAGGCGTGAATGGCGGCCACCTCATGACCGGGCATTTCGATTTCCGGGATGACCTGCACATGATATTGTGCGGCATATTCCACCAGTTCTCGCATCTGCTCTTGGGTGTAGTAGCCTGATATGGGCATGAGCATGTCGTCCATGCCGATGCGTGAAGAACTCTCTGCTGTCAGCTTGGGGTATGCCTTGATTTCGATGCGCCATGCCTGGTCATCCACAAGATGCAGATGCAGGGCGTTGAGCTTATAGCGGGCCATTTCAGGGATGAAGGCCTTTAGATCGTTGAAGGGGATGAAGATGCGGCATGGGTCGACCATCAGCTCGCGTACATGCGTGCGGGGGCTGTCCGTAATATACAGTTGGGGCAATTCAGTAGCTCCGCCCTCTTGCCCATTGGCGCGCAACAGCTGGTCGAGGGTCATAAGGCCGTAGAAGACGCCGGCCGGCGTACACCCTTTGATCTGTACCCCATCTTCGCTGATGTCGAGGGTATAGGCTTCGTTGTCGGTCAGGGTGCTGTCGAGTGAAAGGGTCAGTGTGGCGCTTCCCGCCAGTTTGGGGGCTTTGGGGCGTGGAAGGCGGGCAGATAGAATGTCAATGGCGCGGTGTGCCTCGTTGGAGAGACCATCTTCCACAATGTACTCCCAAGTCTTGCGCAGGTTGAGCGGTTTTCCCCCCTTCAGCTGGAGGCTGACGGGTTGCGGTATGAGCACTTCAAGCGGGTTGCAGAGATTTTCGGACCGTTCGGGGGAGCTGAAGAAGCGGCTCCAGCCCTCGGCACGCCTGTATTTGAGTTCCGCCCCTTTGGGGACTGTCAGTTTGACCTTTTTGCGGTCGATGCCTTCAAAGGTTGAGGCGCAGGCTACGGGAGGAACTGCTGATTCTACACGTATTTCGCGCAAATTTCCCAAACCACGGAAGGCGAACTCTCCAAGGGAGGGGGTGCCGAGGATGGTGATGCTCTGCAGGTTGTCACACGAGGAGAAGGCCGCATCTCCCACACGTGTCAGACCTGCGGGCAGTACGATGGACTTCAGCGAACGGCAGGCATAAAACGCCTGGGTGCCGATTGTTTTCACGTTGCCCGGCAAAATGACGCGTTCCAAGATGTGCCGTGAGTGAAAGGCGTTGTTGGGTATGGTTTCGCAGTCGGAGCCACTGAGATCCACGCTACGGAGTTGGTAGCAGAGGTCCCGCAGCTGGCGGAAGTCGGAATTGCCCTTGACGGTCAGATGTCCGGTCAGTCTGATGTCGGTGGCGGCAGCCTTTTGCGAGGCGTTGAGCTGGTCCATCCCGCTGACCGTCTGTGCGGATAGGGTCAAGGGGAAAAAAGCATAGAGTAGCAGTTGCAGCAGCTTGTTCATGGTAATGGTTAGGTATAAATGGAAAGAATGAATGTGGGAAGGTAACCGATGGCGAAAGGCGGATGCCTTTCTTACATGGTAGGAGGCAGTGTGAACGCACATGTAAGTAGGGCGTAGTCCGTGGCATTCACACTGCCGGTGGGTGGGTAAAACGGTATGGGGGAGGTCAGTCCATGACAAGCAGGCGTGTGCCGTCGGCTTGTTCCTCGATGGTGACACGTACTGCATCGCCCGGCAACAGCTCTTCTATGAGTTCGGGCCATTCTATGAGGCAGACTGCTCCGGAGTAGAAATAGTCCTCGTAGCCCATGTCGTACACCTCGTCAAGTTTCTTGATACGGTAGAAGTCAAAGTGGTAGATCAACTCTCCTGTATGGTCGGCACGGTACTCATTAACGATACTGAAAGTGGGGGAATTTACGGTGTCCGTTACACCTAACGCCTGACAAAGGGCTTTGATGAAGGTGGTTTTGCCTGCTCCCATTTTGCCATAGAAGGCAAAAACGGTACGCGCTCCCATGGCCTCTACGAACTGTTCGGCGGCTCCTGGCAAATCTGCCAGGGATTTTATTTGGATTTCCATATGAGTAAAATAAGGGGATAGCTGAAGAATGATTTAGTTGCGGGGTCGCTTGCGGTGGGGCGGATCAGGATTCTTCTACCAAGCGCATGAGGCGCGACACGCTCTCTTCTACGGTGAGCGATGAGGTATCAAGCGTGAGGGCAGGATGCGATGGCTCTTCAAAGGGAGCAGAGACACCGGTAAAATTCTTCACTTCGCCACGGCGGGCACGGGCATAGAGACCTTTGACATCGCGCTGTTCGCAGGTGGACAACGGTGTGCTGATGTATATTTCCTTGAAGTCGGCAGGACCGATGATGTCGGCCGCCATTTGGCGCAGCTGGCGTGTCGGGCTGATGAAAGCTGCGATGGTGATGATGCCCGTATCGACAAAGAGCTTTCCAACTTCGGCTATGCGCCGTATGTTCTCACACCGGTCTTCAGACGTGAAGCCCAGATTGGAGTTGATGCCGGATCGGATATTGTCTCCATCCAGAATCCGGCATAGCAGGCCGTGTTTCTGCAATTCCCGTTCGAGGGCGATGGCTATAGTGCTCTTTCCTGATCCGCTCAGGCCGGTGAACCAGAGCATCATGCCGTGCTGCCCGAGCAGCCGTTCCTTGTCCGCACGGGTCAGCATACGGTCGAATATCGGGTAAATGTTATCTTGTGCGTTCATAACGGAAGCGAAGATAGGAAGATTTTAAGAAATAATCGTCCCTTGGTAAGGCTATATTGGGACGGTGTGGAGTCGTTCGTTTCTGTTGGGGCGGGGAACTTTGTGATAGGGGATGAGACTGTTCCGTCGGCTTTTATTTCCATCTGATCCGATGCCACATCAGCCGTCCCTTCTTTAAAATACGTCCGCCCTTGAGGGCACGGCGCAGGCGGTCATCGAGTATAATCAGTGTGACGGCTACGAGGATGAGAGCGATGCCGAAATAAGAACGGACAGACAACGCTTCGCTGAGAAACAAGACTCCCAACAGTATGGCGGTCACCGGTTCGAGTGCCCCCATGATGGCTGTTGGGGTCGATCCTATGCAGCGGATGGCCATGGCCATGAATACCAACGAAACCACGGTCGGTAGGAGTCCGAGCATGAAAGCGTAAGTCCATTCGGATTCGCCGTGCAGCAGCTGCAGGGGTTCTGCGGGGGTCAGCATGGCGTAAACGATGATGGTCATCAGGCAGCTGATCATGGCAAAGAAGGTGAGTTTTACACTTGACAGGGCTATCTTGCTCTTATTTACGATGATGATGTAGAATGCATAAGAGAGTGCGGAGCCTAATATCAGCAGAATGCCGGTCAGGGCGATGGGCTGGCCGTCATCATTGCGGTTAAGCAGAACCATGCCTCCGATTGTCAGGGCGATGGCCATCAATGAAGGCCATTTGAGGCGTTCATGATAAAATATGGCCATCAACAGGGCGACGAAGACGGGATAGGAGAACACCAGTGTAGCTGCAACTCCTGCGGGCATGTAGTAGAAACTGAGGAAATAGGTGATGGACGATATGGCAAATATGACCCCTAAAGCCAATAATATGACGGCTTCGCGCCGGGTGAGGCTGAAGGTTCGGCGCTCTGCCAGCATGAGCAGCCCAAGCAGTAGGGTGCCGAAGGCGAAGCGGTAGAACAACACGGAATTGGTATTGATTCCGTCTTGGTATAGAAATTTAGCGAAGATCGGATTGGTTCCGTAGCTGCAGGCAGAAAGGCAGGCGTAGAGGACTCCCCTGACATAATTGTTTGGCATGGTAGTTGTCATCATTCTTTTCGTTCGGTTTGCGAAGATACGCCAAGTCACTTGTACTGCCATGCGGCTTGCAACCTTTTTCATGCAGCCGATGTAAAAGAAACAGCCGTGCCTGCACTGCGGAACTTCCGCTGTGCAGGCACGGCCTGAAAGAACGGGGAAGAGTACAGGCTGTTCCCCTTAAATATGACAGGCTTAGAGTCCGAGCTTCTTGGCGATGTCGGCCGGGATAGCCTTTTTGTTGATGAGAATGTTCATCGTCTTGTAGGCCACGTAGGCTTTGGAGGCGTAGAACATGCCGTGATACTTGCCATAGTCGCCCCATGAGTTCTTGACCATGAAGTATTCCGTGCCCTTCTGGTCTTTGGCCAGACCATAGATGACCATGCCGTGGTCGTCCGTGGTTTCCCAGTCATCGTAACCTTCTTGACGCAATTCCTGTGTGATGGTCAGTTCTTCATCGGAAGTAACCTTTGCCCCCGTATCAATGGTTCCGCCCCAACGTGCGGCATCGCTGCCGGTGAGGTCACGGACCTTGAGATTCTTGGGGACGAAGGCAATGTCCTTTCTGTTGCGGCGGCCGAAGTAGGTTTCGGTCACGTCAGCTCCCCAGGCGAAGGTATAACCGTTGCGGACGGCACTGTCCATCACGCGCATGAACTCATCGAGCGGCAGGTTGTAGCTTTCGGCCCAGCGCCAGTTGTCTTGAATTTCAAGGATGAACTTAGAGTAGAACGGGTGGTGCGTGTAAGATGTGAGTGACACGTAGTCATCCATGTTGAGTCCGAGGTAGTCCGTGACATACTGCTGCGGCGTATAGGTCTTCCCGTCGTCTGCCTTGACCTGCTTGGGCAGTTCGCCGAAATAGTTCTTGTAAATGCTTGACAGGTCGTTCTTCCAGGAGAGTGAGATTCTCTTAAGCTTGCCTTTGGCGATGGCTCCCACGTAAGCCGAGGTGACGGCGTCGAGTTGGTTAAAGTTGAAAAGGGAGTCGCCGTAGAGCGTACCGGGGGCAGGCATGGTGCCTTCGGGCACGATACCGTAGTGCTTCAGGCAATAGACGGCATCGTAGAATGAGCCTCCTTGTGAGAAGCTCACGTCACCGTGTGTACGGATGGCCTTGTCAGCACGATCCATGTATGTGTTGTATACGAGGAAGGACTCACAGAGGTCGTGTGTGCCCTTGCCCATGCGCAGCAGTTCGGCCTCGAAGAAGCCGAGCGATGAGTAGGCCCAGCAGGTGCCGCTCTGGTTTTGGTCTTTAATGGAAGTGACGGGCAGTTCCTTCACAACGGTGAAGATGGTGGTGTCTTTAGGGGCCGTCGGCTTTTTCTTGGCGGCCATGCTTCCCGGAAGCAGGCAGGCGATAGCCAGCAATAGGAGAAAAGTCTTTTTCATTAGGCTTTTATTGGTTGATAGATATTTGTAAGGATGCTTGTCGTTGTGCAGACGCCGGCTATTCCGGCTCTGCGCCTGTAGGTTCAATATATGACGGGGCTTTGCTCCGCGTGTTGCTTTAGGTATTCCTCCACCTCTTCTACATGATAGGGGATACGCTGCTCGCCGAGGAAGCGGCAGCCGTCGGGTGTGATGAGGACATCGTCTTCGATACGTATGCCGCCGAAGTCCTTGTATTCCTCTATCTTGTCAAAGTTGAGGAATTGTGCGTTGGTGCCATTCTTATGCCACAGGTCTATGAGATCCGGGATGAAGTATATGCCCGGCTCGTCCGTCACGACATGCCCTGCTTCGAGCCTGCGCCCGAAGCGGAGCGCGTTGGTGCCGAACTGAGTGGAGGGACGTGTCTCTTCATCGAAGCCTACGTTGACTTGGCCGAGACCTTCCATGTCGTGTACGTCCATGCCCATCATGTGCCCCAGTCCGTGGGGGAGGAACAGGGCGTGTGCTCCAGCGTGTACAGCCTCTTCAGTGTCTCCCTTCATGAGGCCCAGTTCCTTGAGACGGTCCGTCATGAGTGCGCAGACAGCCATGTGTACGTCCCACCAGCGTACGCCGGGGCGCGCATGGGTGAGCGCCAAGTCGTGGCAGGCTACCACTATATTATAGACATCTTTCTGCTTCTGTGTGAACGTGCCACTGATGGGTGTGGTGCGTGTATGGTCCGAGCAGTAGTGCTCGTTGGTCTCGGCTCCGGCATCGACCAGCAGCAGTCTTCCGGCTTCGAGTTGGTGTGGAGAGGGGTAGCCGTGAAGTATTTCGCCGTGCATCGACACGATGCTTGGGAAGGAAACTTGCGAGCCATAGCTCTGGGCGATACCTTCCAGAACACCACCGATATATTGCTCTGTCACACCGGGGCGTGCCAGACGCATGGCTGTCGTGTGCATCTTGTAGCCAATGGCAGAGGCACGCTCCAGTTCTGCGATTTCACCTTCACTCTTGACGGAGCGCATCTTCACTACCGCCTTGATCAGGGGCATGGATGCCGCCTCACGTTGCTGCGAGGGGTGCAGTCCCAGCAGATCCATGATTTGTATCATGGTGTCGTAGCGGTAGGGGGGTAAGAAATGTATCTTGCGCCCGGCTTTGACGGCTTCATTTACCAAAGTGGCGAGGCGGGACATAGGCGCGGACTCCTCGACACCGCATTCGGTGGCCATGCTTTTGACGGACTGCACAGAGCCGTACCATACGATATCGTCAATGTCTATCTCGTTGCCGACAAGAACCTCACGGCCCGTATCGGCATCAATGACGCCTACCAGTCCGTCGCGTTTCTGTCCGAAGAAATAGAGGAATGCGCTGTCTTGGCGGAATTTATACACATTGGCAGGATAGTTGTTGGGGCTGTCGTTATTGCCAAAAAGTAAGATGAGGCCGTTTCCCACAAGCTCACATAGCTTGTGACGGCGCTCCACATAGGTCTGTTTAGGGAAAAGCATACGCAAAATGTTTGTGAGCCGCCTGTCGCCTGTTGTTCCATTTGTCAGAAAAAGCGGGAAAGATGTTTCAATATTCATCTGGCAGCTCAAATTGCCAAGCAAAGGTAAGTCTTTTATTTGATAAAGAATTAACTTTGCGTGTCTAAGTTCTTCCTGTTCGGAATGAAGGCATGGTTGGCGCACCCGCTGTGACGGGTGCTCGTGGCCAGCGGGAAAAATGATAACAAATTATATATGATCAATCTACCTCCCCATACGGGCTTGGTTCTCGAGGGTGGCGGCATGAGGGGTGTGTTCACTTCGGGCGTTCTGGACTATTTTATGGATGCCGGGATCACTTTCCCTTACTGTGTGAGCGTGTCGGCCGGCGCTTGCAACGGACTTTCGTACATGAGCCGGCAAAGAGGGCGCGCCAAGTTGTCCAACATTGACATGTTGGAGAAGTATCGCTATATCGGTATGAAGTATTTGTGGTCTCAGCACAGTATACTTGACCGGGACACTATGTATGACAAGCTGCCCAATGAACTGCTGCCCTTTGACTATGGGGCTTGTTTTGCCAACTCCATGGTTTTTGAGATGGTTACCACCAATTGCCTGACTGGCAAGGCATGTTATCTGACTGAGCGTTCAGATGCTGACCGACTGATCAATATAGCCAAGGCTTCCTCTTCATTACCCTATGTATGCCCGGTTGTTTGGGTGGACCATCAGCCCATGCTGGACGGTGGCATTGCAGATTCGATTCCCATAGAACGTGCCATCAATACAGGACATCCTTTCAATGTGGCGGTGCTTACGCGGAACAGGGGATACCGCGAAACCTCGCGTGATATTAAGATCCCGAAATACATCTATCGTCGTTTCCCTCGCTTGCGCGTGTTGCTCAGCAAGCGTCATGCTTTATACAATGAGCAGCTTGATCTGATAGAGCGTTTGGAAGACGAGGGGCGTGTCATGGCCATCAGGCCTCAACGGCCTGTTGAAGTCGGTCGCCTCGAAAGTGATGTAAGGAAACTGACCGCCTTATATGAAGAGGGGTACGCTTGTGCCAAAGAGGCTTTTGAGGGCCGAAAGAAAGCGCATGGGACAAAATAAGCTTGAAGGATACTTTCCCTCTTCTTTAATGGTGCAGCCCGCTTTCTTGAAGTTGCGCGGGAATATGGCCGGATGGTTTAAGACGCAAGTCTGTCTGTGTCTCAAGTACTTGGAAAAGGCGGTCACGTGCTGTATCTGAAAGAAAAGATCCCCGGGAATCCATAGAACGGATTCCCGGGGATCTTTCGTTTGGGCTTTTTGTAGAGGCTTTCAGCATGTCGGGAGATAGGTACTGTTACAAAATTTTAAGTTTTTCCCGTTCTTCCGTTCTCCCACTACCCGAGGGAGGGGGAAGATGGCAGGACTTGTGCTTCCTGACATATTCGTCAGGTTGCAAGATGAATGGTCATGGAGAGCGTAAGATACATAAAATGCCGGCAGCCCTGATCATGCTGTCGGCATTTTATGTGAGATGGATATTCTTTCTCTTGCGGTGACCTACCGCTGTTCTTTTTAGAATTCGTAGCGGCGGTCTACGATTTCAGCCTTGTGTACAACGAGGTAGTTCATCACCTGTGAGTACGCACGCTGGCCAATGGTCTGGGCCGTTTGCATGGTTGCAGTGGCCTGGTCAAATTTAGCACCGGTTGAACTCTGTCCCGTAACTTTTACGATGTAGACACCAGCTGCACCCTTTACCAGAGAGGAGTATTTGCCAACAGCCGTTTTGGCGATGGCGCCAGCCAATTTGGGTTCGGGAACTCCAATACCCATAACGGACGGATACCCGGCGAAAGTTTGGTTGGTCAGGGTGGCGAATACCGCACCTTTGAGCTTTTGCATGTCAGCTGTGGTCTTTACGTTCTTGGCCAAGGCCATGGCCTTCTCAGCCTTCTTGTTTTGTGTGACCACTTCCGTTAGGAACTTCTTCACTTCGGGATTGTCCCAAGGCTGGTAACCTGCGTCATTGGTGGCTTTGACACAAACAACGAGGAGATGGTCGCCATTGCGTCCGCATTCATATAGCTTAGATACTTCGTTGGCTTTGGCTTCGTCAAAAATCCAGCGGGCACAATCCTTGGCCTGACTGCCACCGATCCGTGAGGGGATCAGGTTCTGAAGGGGGCTGTATCCCGGCAGGTCTGTCAGCATATAGCCGCTCTTTGCCGCGTTTTTCTCGATGGCTTCAACCGTCTTGTTCTGTGCAAGGAAGCTGTTGAACTTGCTCAGTGCGTCTTCGTAGGTCTTCTTGGAGAAGTTCAATGCCACCTTCACGACGGCTACATTATATTTCGTGACCATCTTGCGGCGGTCAAGCACTTGGATGACAGCTGAACCTTGGTCAGTAGAGAGCACTTTTGAGCTACCTGAAGCTATGCTGAAGAGCGTGTTGAGGTAGGTGGCACTCTCATCAGGCATGCCGAAGCTCTCATACTGGTTAGAAGTAATCCATACCGAGTCGGAGGGCTGGCCATATTTCTGAGCCAGAGATGCGAAGGAAGCGCCGCCTTCAAGAGCCTTTAGGATGGAGTCGGCCTGCGCCTTCCGGGCTTCGGGCGTGGCAGCAGTAGCGGCTATTTGGCGATATAGGATCGAGTCCGGCGCTTCAGTCTTGCTGATGAGCTTCAGTGTATTGATCGTATTGTCCTGCGCGTTGTAGTAGGTTGCTTTGACGCTGCCTACAGCCATGGAATCGAGATTGGCGGCCACATCAGGTATGCGGGTGAAAGCTTGCTTACTCATCGGGATGTTTGAATACATCACTTCGGAGTTGGATATACGGACTACATTGGCAGGGTCGGTGCCGCTTTGCAGCTGTTGCTGGAAGCCCTCTACTTTCTTGAGCAGCTCGGCACGGTCTGCTGCACTGGCTGTTACATTAACATCGATGATCTTCAGGTCGCGTGTCTCTACGGGCGAATAGAAGTTCTCTTTGTACTTGTCGTATGCGGCCTTTAAGTCATCATCCGTAACCTGAACGTCTTTGTCGCTGATTGTAGAATAGGGAAGTGCGGCGACCTCGGCATTGCGCTGTACGGCGCTCTCGTCAAAATTCTCACGGGCAGCGATGGGGTTGGAGATGAATCCGGCAGCGAAGAGCATGGAATACTTCGTGGCGAGCAGCTCATCGCGCAGCTGCTTTTCTGAGTAGTCCCACAATTTGCGGATCATCTGAATCTGGTCTACCATTTCGGCATTCCCAGCCTGTTGAGCCTGCTGAAGAGTTTTGGAATATTCCTTGAGGAATTGCTGGAGCTGTGACAGGCTGAAACGCCCTGTCTGCTGGTCACCGAAAATACCGGCCATCAGCTGCAGGCTTTGCGCTTGTCCGAGTCGGAGGGCTTCCTGAACCTCTCCGTCTGTCACGTAGAGACCGAGCTTGTCGCATTCATGCTTGACAACTTGGTTTTGCACGAATTGGTTCCATACCTGTTCGCGTATCTGGTCTGTTTGTTGGTCAGTCAGGTTGCCGTCCTGTCCTTGCATGCGCATCTGCATTTTGGTCACTTCGCTTTGCTCATCGACCATTTGCTGGAAGTCCTGGATGGAGAGTTTCTCGCCGTAAACCTCACCTACCTGGTTGCGGTCCATGGCTGATGTTGTTTCGAGAGAGCGGAAAAACTCTTCGGCAATGAAAGCAAAGAGGGCCAAGCCAAGTACTGCGATGAGGAGTACGCCTTTGCTTCTGATAGTTTGTAATGCTGCCATTTAGTGTATTATGATATTGTTTGTTTTATGCATTTTGACGCGCAAAGTTAACGCAACAGGGCTGAATTGCAAAAGAAATGTCTCAAAAGTTTTGGGCGGTTATGGCGTGTGTTTTGCACTTTGCAGGCTGTCGTCAGATGGGTTGTTGTATGCCTGATCCGCGTCAGTTGGTGCGGGGTCGTGCTTGGGGGCCTTCGCGAAACGTGAGGGTGTCAGGGCGGCGGCTTTCAGCATTGCCTGCCGGGCCTTGTGCCGGAGCCGGACTTCCCATGTCGCCCATCGGCATGAATCCGCGTGATTGCCGTACGTGGTATTGCGTGACACGTTTGTTGACAATGGTGGCTCTGAACCAATCGCCTTCAATTTCCTGGTTGGGTTCTGTAAGGTGTGTGTAGACATCAGAGGAAAGTTTCCCCGTCTGCATGTTCCAGTAGAGTTCTTGTGTGGTCAGATGAGTGTGGGCCGTTTCGTCGTCAAGTACGATATTGCCCCGCAGCTTCCAGACCTTTTGGTCATACAGCCAGGCGGAGTCGGCTGTGATGTGCAGGTTCACCTTGAACTTGTCATCGTACCGTTCGAGGAAGATGCCTTTGGGAAACTCCCAGCGTGGCGGCATGGTCTTGTCGTATACGCGCCATTCTTCAGCTATGAGCTTGTAGCGTATGATGCCAGAGTCGGATATGAGCTTGGATACACCACGTGTGACCATTACGGGCAGCGAGTCGCGTTGGCGGACGGTGTTTCCCATGGGAGGAGCATCGCTCCCGCAGCCTGAGGCCAAAGAGGCTGTCAGTATGGCTATGACAGCAAGAAGCGGCAGATGTAGTGGACGGTAATGTTTCATAGCGACAGAAAGTAATATGCACAACTCACACGGCTTTCGGCATCGCATGTTTTCCGCTGTGGGGGAAACTGTCTGTTGAGCCTTCCGAGTGAGTTGTGCACAAGAGGGGGAGTCGGTTTGCTTATTCAGCCTTCCACTTCATGAACCAACGCTCGCCGAAAGAGATGCCTATGCTGAGGCGGATGTATCTTTCGGTGATCATACCGGGCATAGAGGGCTTTACGTGTTCGTATTGTGCGGCGATGTTGAGGCGCGTGCGGTTGTTGTACATATTGGTGATGGGAAGTGAAATGCCCAAGCTGGCCAGGTAATGTTTGGGGCCTTTTCCCATATCTGTCTTGATGTATGGAGTGGAATAGGAGAAACCGGCCGTATAGCGTACGTGTTGCCGCCACCGCAGCCCTTCCGGATTGGGCACGTATTCCGCGCCGACGCTTACTTGGTGCATGTCGGAGAGCAAGCCAGTTTGTGAGACATAGCCTTGTGTGTCATACTCGTCCGTGGCTACGACTGACGGATACTTGACGCTTCCCCATTTCTGGAAGGTGTAGTCAGCCCCCACACGGAGCGAGTTCTTATAAGTCCATGCAAGGCCGGCGCCAAAAGTGTGTGGCAGCTGGAAGGCATTGCGGCACGTTAGCGTGTCGCCGCCGCTCACCGTGCTCGACACTACCTTTTGGTTATAGTATTGCGACTTGTCGTTGATATCATGCCCCAGACCGTAAGTAAGGCCGATGGTAAATGCATTTTTTTTGTTGAGACGGAATGCGTATTGCAAGCCGAAATCGACCTTATAAGTTCTGATGTCCGCCTCATAGGCTTGCCGTATGGAGTTGATGCTGGTGTCGTCAAAGGTCATCAGCATCGTGTGGTCGAATGTGCCCCACAGATAGCCGGCATTGACACCGAATGACAGGTTCTTGAAAGGTTCCCATCCGATGCCGGCATAGACTTCGTGCAGTCCGCCGTCACCGGAGTAGCTGTTGCTCTGTGTCACATCGCCGGTTGAGGTGCTGAGCGTACTGGTGGATTTTGTGCTGTATCCAATAGTACTGTATGGCAGCAGTCCGACGGACATGCCCAAGCCTTTGGCTACGCGGAATCCTGCTGTGACGTAGTCTATTGATGTGTTCTTGGCGTTGGTCTTCACACCGCCTTGCGACAAGTTGGCATTTTGGAGCGACATGCCCAAATCAAACAAAAATGCCAAGGAATCGATCGCCGCATAGGAGGCCGGATTCTTGGTATTGAGCTGTGTGCCGTTGCGCATGCCATAGGCTGTGCCGGCCATACCCTTGTTGAAGGCGTTGGCCCCGTCTGACAAGAGGCCGAACCCATAGCGGGAGTAAGGGGAATTGCTGCCGTTGGTCTGGGCTGCGGCAGGCAGAGCGGCGGCAGTGAGAAGGGCTACTGCCAATATGGAGCTTAATTGGGTCATCTGTTGTTGTGGAGTAATATCTGGTTAATACCTGTTTCGACCAAGGTGTCGCAAGGTTCTGCCGTCACTTGTGGTGCAAATCGGATGGCATTACCGCCTGTGAGGAATACATGTCCGTTGGGATGTGCTTGCATGAAAAGATCTACGTAGCTTCTTATTTCATAGAGCATTCCCTTAGTGACACCTGCCCGGATTGCTGTGGATGTGTCGTATCCGATGTAGGGAAGAGGCCCCTCTGCATTGACGATCGGCAGGCGGGCCGTTTGTTGTTGCAGTGCCCGCAGTCTCATGCCGAGTCCGGGTGAGATGTTTCCGCCTAAGTAATGTGCTTCTGCACTTACATAATCATAGGTGATGCAGGTGCCGGCATCGACAATGAGCAAATCCGTTTTCGGGTGTATCCAGGCCCCTCCGACGGCGGCGGCCAGCCTGTCTGCGCCGAGTGTGGCCGGTGTGTGGTAGTCACACGTGAGCGGTGTCGGCGTTGAGCCGTTGATGGCGAGGGTGGTACGGGCTATTTGTTGCAGCAGAGCCTTGACTTCCGGGTGTGGCGGGCCTACACAGGCCCACGCGCAGGCACCCACACTGTACTCAGAGGCCAGCATGGCCAAGTCGTCAGCCATATGGCTTCCCAGTCTGCGCCGCGCCACCATCGTGTCGCCGTCGAACACGGCAGCTTTCGACGTGGAGTTGCCGATGTCAACAATTAAGTTCATACGTAATAATCGCAATTGCGGGACAAAGTTACAGCAAGGTGCGTGAAGGGTAAAGAGAAAAACTCTAAATTTTGTCTCATACTCCAAATGCCCGCCTGCCTGAAACCGGCTGTCAAATAGCCGTGGCTGGTGTACACGGAAGGGGGTTGGCTCGAGGCGGACAGGATATTGGGCAGACGGATAAGCGCCCATACCTTCCGTACCGGAGAGCGTGGGCGCTTGTCTGTTTGGGTGGGCTGCTTTATATCCTTCGGGATTATTTGACTACCTTCACCTCTATCCCTTGCCGGCGCAGTTCCTTCACCGCACGGTCTATAGATTCGTAGTGTTCGGACGGAATGCCCAGTTTCGGCAGGTTGAGTGTGGGCAGCGCGTCATCGCTGTGGAGGTCACTTTCCTTGACAGGGCAGAGGATCATGCCCACGCAAGAAGTGTTGTTGGTGATGGGGTCTATCAGTATGAAGGCTCCCGTGGCCTTGTTGGTCTTATAGGGGTCGTAGAACAGCTCTTTGGAAGTGACCAGCGTAGCACGTCCTATCTCGTTGAGTTCCAGATGGTCGATCTGGCTGTGCGCGAGGGTGTTTACATCCACTTTGTAGGCAAAGTGGTCTATGCGGCAGCGCGTGGTGTTGGTATTGTGCTTCAGGTAGAATGACTTGTTCACATCCATGGGCTGCTCATCCATCCATACGAGCATGGCCTCGAAGTGACGGCCGATGGTCGGCAGATTGCCGGGCTTGACGATCATCTCCCCACGTGAGATATCTATCTCGTCTTCGAGCTGTAGCGTGACGCATTCGGGCGGGAAGGCGTAGTCTAAGTTTCCGTCATAGGTGACGATCTCTTTCACGTGGCTGTGTTTGCCTGACGGCAGGGCAACGATCTCATCGCCCTTGTGTATGACACCACTGGCCACCTTTCCGCAAAAGCCGCGGAAGTCCAAGTTGGGACGCAGCACGTACTGCACGGGATAGCGGAAGTCTTTGAGGTTGTGGTCGTTGCCGATGTGTACGTTTTCGAGGTATTCCAGCAGTGCCGGGCCGTTGTACCAGGGGGTACGTTGGCTGCGGCTTACCACATTGTCGCCTTCGAGGGCGGACAGGGGGATGCATTTCACATCGGGGATGTCAAAGGGCTTGATAAACGCCTCGAACTCTTCCACGATGTGGCTGAATGTCTCTTGGCTGAAGCCAACGAGATCCATCTTGTTGACGGCCAATATGATATGCTTGATGCCGAGCAGAGAGCACAGGAATGTGTGGCGGCGTGTTTGCGTGATGACCCCCAGACGTGCGTCTACCAGAATAATGGCCAGATTGGCGGTTGATCCGCCGGTGATCATGTTGCGTGTGTACTGTTCATGCCCCGGGGTGTCTGCGATGATGAACTTGCGCTTGTTGGTAGAGAAGTAGCGGTAGGCCACATCGATGGTGATGCCTTGCTCGCGTTCGGCTTTCAGACCGTCGCACAGCAGGGCGTAGTCTATCTGTCCTGCTCCGGCATTGCCCACACGTTTGGAGTCACGTTCGAGGGCTGACAGTTGGTCTTCATAGAGTTTCTTCGAGTCGAAGAGCAAGCGGCCTATGAGGGTACTCTTGCCATCATCTACAGAACCGGCTGTGAGCAGTCGCAGAAGGTCTTTCTTTTCGTCCTGGTCCAGGTATTCCTCGATTGAGAGCTTGCGCCCGTCCACGATCATATTTTCTTGGTTCGGGTTGTTGCTATTGGTCTGATTTTCTATCATTGCTGGATGAATGTGTGTTTGGCGGACTTACTTGCCTACAGGCGTACGCCCGCGTCGGTTGGCCTGCTGTTGCAGGGATGGTGAAGGGCGGTGGCTGGTGATAGTACCGTCTGCCGCCGCTTATTCATTGCAAAGGTAGTAAATAAATGCTGACCGTGTGGGGGGTGGTTCGAAAAGTGCGGGGCAGGAACCCTGCTCCATTAGTTATTAATGGAGTTAGTTGTTAATGGAGTATGCCTCAACGAAAACTGCCACAGCCCGCTTGGCAGCGGTTGTGGCAGTCATTGTTTGAGGCCGGCAGGTTGTCTGCCGTTTGGGGGATTATTCGCCCGGGGCAATTGCACCAGAGGGGCAAACGTCTGCGCAGGTGCCGCAGTCGACGCAAGTGCTGGGGTCGATGGAATATTTTTCGCCTTCTGAGATGGCGCCAGAGGGGCACTCATCGATACAGGTACCGCAAGCGATGCAGTCATCACTGATTACGTAAGCCATAATAAGTAAGAATTTAAATTGTTATGTGAGTTGTGTCCTTGCCTTTCTTTACGCGCAACGCGCCACCCGCCAAAGGCAGCGCGTTTCACCCGAAAGACATCGCAAAGATAATGTGCGGAGCAAACAAATCAAAGCGTTTCTCGCAAAAAAATGGGATTTCCTTTCTTAATTTTTAAGTGGTCGGTGAATGATATTCCTTCTATGAAATATTTGTCCGGTACGGGTGTGCTGTCGCTTTTTTCGCAAAAGTAGGCGGGCGGGGCTTTGCCTTTCGCCCGCCATGCACTATTTTTGCAGGTGTGAAGACAAAGGGGTGCCTGTACGTTGCCATACGGCGTAAGGCTGAGATCATACCCTTATGACCTGATGCTGTTAATGCTGCCGTAGGCATTGCTTCGCTTCTCCCGCCCTTCTATTCTTTGACGCGCCGGTGGGGACGCGGCTACGAGTTGCCCTTTGTTTCGCACTGATTTTACCATCCCATTATTATTTCTTACGCTAAACAAAAGGTATATGCAAGTATTCGTCAACAACAAAGAGGTACAGACCGAGGCCCATACGCTCTCCGGCCTGATTGAGCAGTTGGGCATGCCCGCTCTGGGCGTGGCCGCCGCTATCGACAACCGCATGGTGCCCCGTGCCGAATGGGCCGGGCGCGAACTGACGGAGGGAGCGCATGTGACCGTCATCAAGGCAGCCTGCGGCGGCTGATCTGTCTGCTTCCGGGCGGAGACAGCCTCCGTCCGCCATTTCACAGTCATACATCCATTCTACATCAATTGATATGTCAAAACTTAAGATAGGCGACCGCGAGTTCACATCGCGGCTCTTCCTCGGCACGGGCAAGTTCCGCAGCAACGGGGAGATGAAAGACGCCATACTGGCTTCCGACACTGAAATGGTGACGGTAGCCATGAAGCGGATCGAGCTTGAGGATGAGGCCGACGATATGCTGTGCCACGTGCCCCAGCAGCGCGTTCAGCTTCTCCCCAACACCTCCGGCGTCCGTACGGCCGATGAGGCCGTGTTCGCGGCGCAGATGGCCCGTGAGGCGTTCGGCACAAACTGGCTTAAGCTGGAGATACATCCGGATCCCCGCTATCTGCTTCCCGACAGTACCGAGACGCTCAAGGCCACGGAAGAGCTGGCGAAGCTCGGCTTTATCGTGCTGCCCTATTGTCAGGCCGACCCCACGTTGTGCAAGCATCTGGAGGAGGCCGGCGCAGCGGCTGTGATGCCACTTGGAGCCCCCATCGGCACCAACCGGGGGCTGCAGACCCGTGACTTCCTGCGCATCATCATCGAGCAGTCCACCGTACCGGTGGTCGTAGACGCGGGCATCGGTGCGCCCAGCCATGCGGCTGAAGCCATGGAGATGGGGGCTTCTGCCTGTCTGGTCAATACGGCGATCGCCGTGGCCGGTCATCCCGCTGCGATGGCCCGCGCTTTCAAGCGGGCCGTGGAGGCAGGCCGTGAGGCTTTCGAGGCCGGACTCGCCGCACAGGTACATTCGTTCCGGGCAGAGGCGAGCTCGCCGCTGACGGCCTTTCTTGACGAGTGACAACGGCAGGGACGGTCGCCGTGGACGGACATCCCGTTACAGGCCGTCCTGCCGCCATAAATAGCACAAAGATGTTTTCAGACGAACTGTTACACATAGACTGGGACGCTACCACGGCAGCCATAGCTGCCAAGACGGCGGCAGACGTGGAGCGCGCCCTGCAGAAGGAACACTGCGATGTCGATGATTTCATGGCGCTGATATCGCCTGCGGCCACTCCCTATATCGAGCGGATGGCCCGTCTGTCGCGCAGGTATACAGAGGAGCGTTTCGGACGCACGATGTCGCTGTTCATCCCCCTCTATCTGACAAACTCCTGCACCAATTCGTGCGTGTACTGCGGTTTCCACGTGGGCAACCACATGAAGCGCACCATCCTCAGTCCCGAGGAGATGGTGAGCGAGTATCAGGCCATCAAGAAGCTCGGCCCGTTCGAGAACCTGCTGATCGTAACCGGTGAGAATCCCGCCAAGGCCGGCGTAAACTATCTGGCCAAGGCACTGGACTTGGCGAAGCCTTATTTCTCCAACTTGAAGATTGAGGTGATGCCGCTCAGCACGGAGGATTACGCCACGCTGACCCATCATGGGCTGAACGGTGTGATCTGTTTCCAAGAGACCTACCATCGCGAGAACTACAAGCTCTACCACCCAAGAGGCATGAAGTCCAACTTCGAGTGGCGCGTGAATGGTTTCGACCGCATGGGGCAGGCCGGCGTACACTCCATAGGTATGGGCGTACTGATCGGGCTTGAGCGAGAGTGGCGTACGGACTTGACCCTGATGGCCTACCACCTGCGCTACTTGCAGAAGCATTACTGGCGCACGAAGTACAGTGTCAATTTCCCGCGCATGTGTCCGGCGGAGAACGGAGGCTTTGAGCCTAACTGCATCATGACCGACCGTGAACTGGCCCAGCTGACGTTCGCCATGCGCATATTTGACCACGACGTGGACATTTCCTACAGCACCCGCGAACGGGCTGACTTCCGCGACCACATGGCCACCTTGGGTGTGACCACGATGTCGGCCGGCAGCCGCACCGAGCCGGGTGGCTATTCCACCCATCCCGATGCACTCGAGCAGTTTGAAGTGACGGACCCGCGCTCTGTGCCCGCCGTGACGGAAGGTCTGCGCCGTGTGGGCGTGGAACCCGTGTGGAAGGACTGGGATGGGAGTTTCGACAGCCTGCGCCTCGCGGAGGCCGGAAAGACCGTATCCGAAACAAACTAACAAACAGAAAGTCATGCAATCAGAATCACGTTATCAACGCCAGCTCCTCCTGCCCGAAATCGGTGAGGAGGGACAGGCCAAACTGAGCCGTGCCCGCGTGTTGCTTGTAGGTGTGGGGGGCTTGGGCTCTCCCGTCGCCCTTTACCTGACAGGGGCGGGCATCGGCACCCTGGGTATCATGGACGATGACGTAGTGAGCCTCACCAACCTGCACCGGCAGGTACTCTACGGTGAGAGCATTCTCGACAAACCCAAGGCTCATGAGGCACATAAGCGTCTTCATGACCTTAACTCCGAAGTGGTGATAGAGGAATATCCCTACCGCCTCACCCGGGAGAATGCGGCGGACATCGTGCAGGGGTACGACATGGTGGTAGACGGCTGTGACAATTTTGCCACCCGCTTTCTCATCGATGACGCTTGCGCCGCCGCCGGCATCCCCTATATCTATGCGGCGGTGCGCGGTTTTGAGGCTCAAGTGTCCGTATTCAACTATGGCCCGTCGCCCCGCCGCTACCGCGACTTATTCCCCGATGAGGAAGCCACACTGGGCATGCCCCATCCCGGTAAGGCCGTTGTAGGCATGGCGCCGGCAGTGGCAGGCAGCGTCATGGCTTGTCAGGTTCTGGCGATCGTCTGCGGATTCGGCGAGCCGCTGGCCGGCAAGTTGTGGAGCATCGATCTGCGCACTATGCAAACGTTGACGATGGCGCTTTGACCGTTGAAGATCCGGGATAGACAAGGCCACTGGCCGCTTTCTCCCCGTTAAAGATATGTGCCGCACGGTGGTTTCCCGCCGTGCGGCACTTTGTGTGGATGGTGTGGATGGACTGTCATCCATGGGCGTTCCCTCGACATCTGGTGGCGCCGTTGTAAGTTGGCCTTGGGCATTTTCCTTTGGGGAAAGTTTTATAATACTTGTTTGATATTGATAATCAGAACATT
>Cebus_capucinus_imitator_PRJNA485217_SSR118__coassemble_96_pt1 | contig 62170 bp, 36 predicted proteins | sample Cebus_capucinus_imitator_PRJNA485217_SSR118__metabat2_low_PE_012 | metagenome-assembled genome bin Cebus_capucinus_imitator_PRJNA485217_SSR118
AGGCACAATGCCTGCGGGGCCCGCGCCGCGCATGGGGAAACCACGTCACACATCGGGCTAATCAAGTGGACTCCGCATAATACGGCCTACCTGATACCCCATGGAATTCGCCACGCGCTTCAATTCTGAACGAAAGGCCCACGCTACCCCTCCGACAAAGGAAACAGGCAAATCTACACGATGATAAGGCTCTACATTACGTACAAAAAAACGGGCGAATTCCTCATCCACCAACTGGCGCAACTGTTCCTCTTTTTCCAACCGACAGCTCAAAAACGGGGCGAATGACGCCAAGAAACGATTGGGCATAGGCTGGCGATAGACCCGCTCAATCATCTCTTCAGATGACAAACCGCAATACGCCCAAAAATCCTCGCACAGTCTGTCAGGCAGTTGATGTTTAAGAACATCCCCGACCAAACGTCTCCCCAGAACTGCACCACTACCTTCATCACCAAGTACATAGCCTAAGGGGGGTATATTAGAAACGACTTGGCCGCCAATCCAGAGGCAGCTATTGCTCCCTGTCCCCAAAATACAAGCGATGCCACTCCCGTCCTCCCCCAGCAAGGCATGAGCAGCACCTACGATGTCCGACCCGACTGTAATATTTGCCGCAGGCCATATCGCACGTAATGCAGCTGTCATTCTATCACACTGCCGGCCACGGCATCCTGCTCCGTAAAAGCGGATTATATCCGCATGATCAAAACCGGGAACAGCAAGCAGCTCCTTTCCTATAAGGTGTATCACATCGTCCGATTCCATCAAAAAAGGATTGATACCCGCAGTCGTGGCGCGTGAGACCACACCTCCAGGCCCATCCATTCGCCAAGCAGTTTTGGTTCCACCCGCATCAGCGGTCAATATATAATCTTCCATAATTCAGAGCCCTTCATTTTTTCTTGGACCCATATACGACACCAATGCGCAATGGGCATATGTCCAGCGAAAATACAACAATAAAGCAGTGGACGGCATAACTCTCCTTATATATTTTGCGTAACTTCGCAAGCGTTTATTTCTTCAGGCGTCAGGGTTCAGAGCAAAGCTGTCCGAGCCGCCCCCGCATCTCCACTCCCGACCGTTCGACCTCTCTTCGCAGAATCTGCGTAGATTCACAACCGCATAATCAGATATCTTCCGTCATGTTGAGAAAACTCCACTTCCTCCTATTTGCCACACTCTGCGCATCTGCCCTTTGGGGGCAATCCAACCAACAGCCCCAACGGACACTGCGCGTGGATTACGACTTCAGTGGCACCAAGTCTGAACAACATATATCTGTTGCCGAACTGTCAAGTTTTGAGGGGTGGGCTGGCCGCACCACGCATACAGACAGCGTGCCGCTTCGTGGGAACGGTGATATCACGCTACGTGACAGCCAAACTGGGCGGATTCTGTATCGCCAGTCCTTCTCCACCCTTTTCCAAGAGTGGCTTGCCACAGAAGAGGCCACACACACCGCCCGATCATTCGAAAACACCTACTTACTGCCAATGCCAGAGGCACCCGCAGACATTACAATCCGTCTCTTCGGCATCACCCAACCTGATACCCTCAAGTTCACCCACCACGTCACGCCATCCGACATTCTCATACGCAGGCTCGACAAATCCCCCATTCCCCCACATCGCTATTTATGGACCGGACAGGCCAAAGGCAACAAAATCGATGTGGCAATTGTAGCAGAAGGATACACTGAAGAACAGGCCGAAGCGTTCTACAAAGATGCAGACACCGCAGTCAAGGCAATACTCAGCCACGAACCTTTCAAGGAATACGCAGATCGCTTCAACTTCGTGGCAGTAGCCGCCGCCTCCCGTGACTCTGACGTGAGCATCCCCCATGAAGGCTTGTGGCGCAACACGGCACTCAGTTCAAATTTCTCAACGTTCTATTCCGAACGCTATCTGACGACACTCCGGCAGCGCGATCTACACAACTTGTTGGCACGCATCCCCTATGAGCATATCATCATACTGGCCAACACCTACACTTATGGAGGAGGTGGCATATACAATGCCTATACGCTGACCACCACTCATCACGCAGCCTTCCGTCCGGTAGTGGTACACGAATTTGGCCATAGCTTCGGCGGTCTGGCAGACGAGTATTATTACGATGACCAATATGAGAACTACTATCGCCCAAACGAAGAGCCTTGGGAACAGAACATTACGACTTTAGCGGACTTTGCAAGCAAATGGCAGGATATGCTGCCCCGGAAAACCCGCATTCCCACCCCACCCGATGCCAAGCATCCGGACCGTATCGGGGTATATGAAGGGGGAGGCTATATGTCCAAGGGGGTGTACCGCGCATTCCAAGACTGCCGCATGAAAACAAACGAATGCAGAGCATTCTGTCCCGTCTGCCAACGTGCCCTAAAACGCCTCATCGAATTTTATACCGAACAGTAGCCGTGGCCCATGCCCCTTCCGCTCATCGTATAGGAATAATCCTGAACAACCCCCATTCATCGTAAAATGGTTAACAAGAAAAGGAGTTCCGCCTCTTCTCACCGCAAAAATCCCGGCACACAACCCGCTCCCGTAAGCTGGACGAAACGACTGCACCTACGGTCTCTCCTATTGGAGGCAAGTGAAGCGCTTCGTGCAGAGAACGGACGCTTTATTATAGGAGTTTGCCTTCTGGGTATCAGTCTATATTTGCTTCTTTGCTTCATATCCAACATCTTCACAGGCAGTGCAGACCAAGCAGAAGTATTAGCAGGCACTCTTAGCCATGCACACAATTATGGCGGAAAATTGGGTGCTTACGTGTCCTACTATTTTATGGACAGTTGCTTTGGACTGACAAGTGCATTCATCCCACTCTTTACACTGCTGGTCAGCGTCAAATTGATGGGAGCTTACAGCGTGCGCCTCTGGAAGTGGTTTCTCAACTTCTCCATCATCATGATATGGGGTTCTCTCTTTCTCAGCCTCATCACGGACATGCTCCCCTCATCCCTGCTCTGCAAGATGAGTTTCAGATTAGGGGGCGGACATGGTGACTTCATCCGAGACTATCTCACTAACACGCTGGGCTATCCGGGAGCATGGATCGTAACCGTTTCCACCGCCATATTCTACCTCATGTACCTCACAGGAGAAACGGTCAACATCGTACGCCGGCTCATGCACCCACAAGACTTTATCAAGGTTAGAGTGGCAAAGAGACAGCAAGCAGACGGTGAAGCGGTTGACAGCGAACAGCAAGAAGACATACCTGACGAGCAGGAGGCTTCTGTTGACGCAGATGTGCCGGCCACAACAGCTGATGAAAGTAGCTTAGAAATGGAAGAGTCTCCCGTCTCCATCGATCTGTCTCCAACCGACAACGCATCCACACCCCAGACGCAAAACGAAGCAAGACTGACTGTAGAACAGCCCTCTTCCCCGGAGAAAAACTTAGATATAGCAGCACCTGTACAAAATGAGAAAGCACAAGGAAAGACCGTAGAAGATGTGCTGTCGCAGAAACCTTACGACCCACGCAAGGACTTGGAATATTACCAATTCCCTACCATATCACTGCTCAAGCACTATACGGACAATGGCCCCGCCATCGATATGGCAGAACAGAATGCCAACAAGGACCGCATCATCAACGTACTCCGTAACTTTGGTGTGGAGATCTCCAGCATCAAAGCGACCATCGGCCCCACCATAACCCTCTACGAGGTCACTCCTGCACCGGGCGTACGCATCAACCGTATCCGCAATCTCGAAGATGACATAGCCCTGTCACTCTCTGCCATCGGCATTCGCATCATCGCCCCCATGCCTGGCAAGGGGACTATCGGTATTGAGGTGCCCAACAAGAATCCACGCATCGTCAGCATGGAAAGCATCATCAATACCAAGAAATTTCAGGATTCCACTTACGAGCTGCCCATCGCCCTGGGCAAGACTATCACCAATGAGGTGTTCATGGTTGATCTGGCCAAAATGCCCCACCTGCTCGTAGCCGGTGCTACAGGACAAGGCAAGTCTGTCGGACTGAACGCCATTATCACTTCGCTCCTTTACAAGAAGCACCCATCCGAACTCAAGTTCGTCATGGTTGACCCCAAGAAGGTTGAATTTTCCATCTACTCGCCTATTGAAAGACACTTCCTTGCCAAAATCCCAGATGGCGAAGACCCCATCATTACCGATGTCACCAAGGTCGTACAGACACTCAAAAGCCTCTGTCAACTGATGGACCACCGCTACGACCTATTGAAAAAGGCTAAGGTGAGAAATATCAAGGAGTACAATGCCAAGTTCAAGTCCCGACAGCTCAATCCCGCCAACGGACATGAGTTTATGCCTTATATCGTGGTCATCATCGATGAGTTCGGTGACCTCATCATGACCGCAGGCAAGGAGGTGGAACTCCCCATCGCCCGCATCGCCCAGCTGGCCCGCGCCGTTGGCATGCACATGGTCATCGCCACCCAACGCCCGACCACCAACATCATTACGGGAACGATTAAGGCCAACTTTCCCGCCCGTATGGCCTTTAAGGTCATGTCGCAAATAGACAGCCGCACCATCCTCGATCAAAGTGGAGCCAACCAGTTGGTTGGCAAGGGGGACATGCTCTTTTTGGACGGCAACACGCCGGTTCGCGTGCAGTGCGCCTTCGTGGACACACCCGAGGTAGAACGGATCAATGAATACATCTCTGAACAACAGGGGTACATGTCCGCCTTTGAGTTACCCGAACCCGAAATGGACGCAGATGATGGAGGCACAGGCAAGGCTGACATCGACACTTCCTCTCTCGATCCGATGTTTGATGAAGCCGCCCGCCTCATCGTGATACACCAGCAAGGGTCCACCTCGCTCATTCAACGCAAATTCTCCATCGGCTACAACCGTGCCGGCCGTTTAATGGATCAATTGGAAAGAGCCGGCATCGTCGGCCCGGTGAGAGGGTCTAAACCGCGTGAAGTCCTCTGCCAAGACGAAGTGGAACTCGACACTAAAATCGCCGCCATTCACGGGACTTGAAAATATCCCCACACGGCCCTATGACAGCTAAGCTCCGTCCACCGCCCCTGCGGTGGACGGAGCTTAATCTTTTGTATCCTTCCCAATAGGTACATACTGCCAATATGACGCAATGTGTAAATGTTTGTTGAAATCAATCTATTGGCAGTATGCTTGTTAAATCTAAAGCAACAGACGATATTAGGATGGGGATTCTCACCAAGGAATCATATCCAAGCAGAAAATCCCACTCCATTCATCACAAATTTAAGAACCCAAAACAACCATAAGATATGAATTTTGACAACTTTACCATCAAAGCGCAGCAAGCTGTACAGACGGCGCTTGACCATGCCAGCCAAAGTGGGCAACAGGCCATCACCCCTGTACATCTGCTGGGCGGCGTATTGGCTGTAGGGGAGAATGTCACACAATTTCTCTTTGGCAAACTTGGCATCAACGAGCATGCGCTACGTGCTGCTGTTGACCAAGAACTGACCCGCCAGCCACGTGTAAGCGGTGGCCAACCCTATCTGGATCAAGAAGCCAACGATGTGTGTTTGAAAGCACAGGACATCGCACGCAAGAACGGTGACACATACGTAGGTCTTGAGCCTCTCCTTTTGGCACTGCTCACTGTCAAGAGCACGGCCTCTCAAATGCTGAAGGATGCGGGAGCTACGGAAGATGCGCTACAACAAGCAATCCAAGAACTGCGGGGCGGACAAAAGGCCACTTCCCAATCCAGCGAAGACACCTATCAGTCTCTTGAAAAATATGCACGCAACCTGGTCGAAGAAGCCAGAGAGGGCAAACTCGACCCTGTGATCGGGCGTGACGAAGAAATACGCCGCGTACTGCAGATTCTGAGCCGCCGTACCAAAAACAATCCTATACTGATAGGCGAACCGGGTACAGGCAAAACGGCCATCGTTGAAGGTTTGGCCGAGCGGATCGTACGGGGAGATGTCCCTGAGAACTTGAAGAACAAGAAGCTTTACTCTCTCGACATGGGAGCTTTGGTCGCCGGTGCCAAATATAAAGGCGAATTTGAAGAGCGCTTGAAGAGCGTCATCAATGAAGTGACCAAGGCCGATGGAGAGATTATCCTTTTCATCGATGAGATACACACTCTCGTAGGTGCCGGAAAAGGCGAAGGGGCTATGGATGCGGCTAATATTCTGAAACCCGCGCTGGCCCGTGGCGAACTGCGCAGTATAGGGGCCACGACCTTGGAAGAGTACCAGAAATACTTCGAGAAAGACAAGGCTCTTGAGCGCCGTTTCCAAACGGTAACGGTAGATGAGCCTTCTCCCGAAGACGCCATCTCCATCCTGCGCGGCTTGAAGGAACGCTATGAGAACCACCACAAGGTACGTATTCAGGATGACGCCATCATCGCGGCAGTCCAACTCTCACACCGTTATATTACCGACCGTTTCCTCCCTGACAAGGCCATTGACCTGATGGACGAAGCTGCGGCCAAGCTCCGTATGGAACGCGATTCGCAGCCCGAAGAATTGGATGAGATTTCGCGCCGACTACGGCAACTTGAAATTGAACGGGAAGCCATCAAGCGGGAAAATGACACCGCCAAGCTCGACCAACTCAACAAGGAAATTGCTGAGCTTCAGGAAAAGGAGAAGGATCTGCGCGCCAAGTGGGAGGGAGAGAAAGAAGTCCTCTCCAAAATACAGGGCGACAAGCAGCAGATGGAAGAATTGAAGTTTGAGGCCGAACGCGCCGAACGCGAAGGCGATTACGGACGCGTTGCGGAAATACGTTATGGCAAACTCAAACAGATCCAAGACGACATTGACAAGCGACAGGCCGAACTTAAAAGCCGTCAAGGCGCGGAAGCCATGGTCAAGGAGGAGGTTACTCCCGATGACATTGCCGATGTCGTAGCACGTTGGACAGGAATACCTGTAACACGCATGCTCCAAAGCGAGCGGGAGAAACTTCTGCACTTGGAAGAGGAGTTGCACAAGCGTGTAGTCGGCCAAGACGAGGCCATCGCCGCCGTGGCCGATGCCGTACGCCGTTCACGTGCCGGTCTGCAAGATCCTAAACGACCTATTGGTTCCTTCATCTTCCTCGGCACAACGGGTGTCGGTAAGACTGAGCTGGCCAAGGCACTGGCAGACTACCTGTTCAACGATGAGAATATGATGACCCGCATCGACATGAGCGAGTATCAGGAGAAATTCAGCGTGAGCCGTCTTGTTGGCGCACCTCCGGGATACGTAGGCTATGAGGAGGGTGGACAACTCACGGAGGCCGTAAGGCGCAAACCCTACAGTGTAGTCCTCTTCGATGAGATTGAGAAGGCTCATCCGGACGTGTTCAATATTTTGCTGCAAGTTTTGGATGATGGGCGGCTGACAGACAACAAGGGACGTACGGTCAACTTTAAGAACACCATCATCATTATGACCTCCAACATGGGTTCGCAGCTCATACAGCAAAAGTTTGAAAGCATTGCCAACAAGAATGCAGAAGAACGTGCCCGCATCATAGATGAGACGAAGAGCCAAGTGCTGGATATGCTGAAGAAGACCATCCGCCCTGAGTTCCTCAACCGTATCGATGACATCATTATGTTCGAGCCGCTCACCCAACCGCAAATCGAACAAATCGTGGGTCTGCAGGTTGCCGGCATTCAAAAGCTCTTGAAAGAGCAAGATGTCCAGCTGCAAGTGTCGCCCGCAGCGATCAAGTTGGTGGCTCGCGCAGGATTCGACCCCGAATTCGGTGCCCGTCCTGTCAAACGTGCCTTACAGCGTTTGCTGCTCAACGACTTAAGCCGGGCGCTATTGGCAGGTAGCGTAGACAAGACCCAACCGATTCTCGTAGATGCGGAAAGCGACCACCTCACCTTCACCAACGCATAAGATGCGCCACAAGACATTCCGCACGCAGTGCAGAAGCGTCCGATAAAATACAGAAGCCCCCAAGATCCATTGGAACTTGGGGGCTTCTACGTATATTTAAAGAAGTGCCGCCGTTCTACCGAACTCCTATGCCGGCATGCCCAACGAAATGCCTCCCCACTTTCTTCCCTGTGCAGGCGCTCCACTCACAGGCCCAATCTACAAGTCATTCAGACTTTGCCTCCACATGTAACGCCCCCCTCAAAACCATACCGACACGACCGGTAGGAAAAACACGTATTCCCTTCTTAAGAACAGGACTTTCGTCCGCCCACCTCAGAAAATAGACGTACGAAAGCTTTCTTTTATGCAGAGAACTCTCACATTTTCCATATAATCCACACCGCTATCGGCCAATCGGGCAAAAAGCGCTACCTTTGCGCGGACGAACGCAGCCCGACAAGGCCCTGTCCGCATGAATCTTAGCATCAACTTTTCAACGGACAGGAGCACAACCCCAACAGAGCCGCCAGCGTTCCCATTAACCAAACTACATGCGACTTCTCCATCTATTGGCTTGCACCATTTGGTTGGCCTTCGCAGGGGCCAACGAGCTTTATGCCCGGCAAGTGACGACAGACTCCATTCCTACAGAGACTAAGACTTCCGCCGATGAAGTGACAGTCAGCCTGCTCACTTGCTCGCCCGGGCCGCTCATCTATGAGTTGTATGGCCATACCGCCCTTCGCGTACGCGAAGGAAAGCAGGGAGCACAAAGTGACTGGGTTTTCAACTACGGTACTTTTTCGTTCAAACAGCCCCACTTTATTTGGCGTTTCATGCTCGGACAGACTGACTATGAGCTGAGCGTTTTGCCCTACAGTCTCTTTTATAATGCCTACATGAACGAGGGCCGCGCCATCTACGAGCAGCGCCTAAACCTCACACAGACAGAGGCACACAAGCTGGTCAATGCGCTGAGCGAAAACCTACAGCCGGAAAACGCCCAATACCGATACAATTTCTTCTATGACAACTGCGTGACACGCGCCGTGAAGATCATAGAATCCAGCGTAAGCGGCCGGGTCGTCTGGCCCCAGCAGTCCAAAGACAGCGTCAGGACATTGCGCGACATCGTACACGAATTTTCCAATCGCAGCCCCTGGGATCGTCTGGGACAGGATCTGCTTGTTGGTGCTGAGGCCGACAAGCCAGCCACGGTCGAAGAGCAGATGTTTGCCCCACTCTATGCCAGCCGCTTTGTAGGCGGGGCACAGATCGTAAGCACCGATGGAACGCAGCGTCCACTGGCCCAACCCCCGGTCACGCTATTGCCAGCACAATCCTCCCCTTCCACACATGTTCCCAGCCCATTATGGGTATTTGGCACATTGCTTGCTCTGACATTGGCGCTCACCCTATACGAAGGCTTACGCAAGCGCTATTGGTGGCAATATGACGCACTGCTGCTCATCGCACAAGGTGTGGCGGGATGCATCGTTGCATTTCTCTTCTTCTTCTCTGAACATCCTGCTGTAGGCAGCAATTGGCTGGTCATCCTGTTCAATCCACTGCCGCTCCTGTATTTTCCTTGGGTCATGAAGCAAGCGGTCAACGGACGTATCTGCCGCGCCATCTATTTGCAGGCATTCTTATTGGTATGTGCGCTGGTCATCGGCATCTGCGGACTTCAGTCGTTCCCGCCCGAAGTCTACCTGATCATCCTCATTTTGGGTCTGCGCGTATTCGCCCATTTGACATATAGCAGACATGCCTTAAAGGATGCCCACACATCCCCTGCACAATCATAGTTTCCTTCTCATACATGCAACACCCCAAGTCCTCACAACACCTCATATCCGCCCATCGGTCCGCTGTACGCCTGCCGCTATTGGTTTCGCTGCTTACCGCCATGACCGTACTGTCCGCTCCTGAAAGCACAGCTGCGGGCAAGGGCGTGCCCCGTGTGGTGGTAAGCATCTTGGTAGACCAGCTGCGTACGGACTACATGAACGCCTTCATGCCTCTATATGGGCAGGATGGCTTTATGCGCTTACTCAATGAAGGACGTGTATACACACAAGGCGAATACCCCAACTACCGTCCCGACCGTGCCTCGGCTGCCGCGACATTGGCTACAGGCACCACTCCCTACAACCACGGTATCGTAGCCCTCAAATGGCTGGACAGGGAGACGCTCCGTCCGGTCTTTTGCGTAGATGACAAGCAATATACCGGTCTGCTGACAAAGGATACGACCGCTCCCACATTTCTCGGCGTGTCTACCCTGGGCGATGAACTCAAAGTCGCCACAGAGGGCAAGTCTCTGGTCTATGCCATCGCACCGTATCGTGAGGCAGCCGTGCTGAGTGCCGGACATGCAGCCGATGGCGCCATTTGGATAGACGACCAGACTGGGCAATGGTGTACCACCACTTATTACGGGCAGTCCCTCCCTGCATGGGTGTCCGTGCTCAATGCCAACACACTCAACGAGAGACTGAAAAGTCTCGTATGGAAACCATCGAGTGACTTAGTGGGTAATTTCTCCTACTTCCTCTCGGGTGGCATGAAGAAGCCCTTTGCCCACAAGTTCAAGGGGGATACGCGTTTTGCCTCGTTCAAGACCAGCGGACTTGTCAACGAGGAGGTAGTGCGTGCCGCCAGCCAGTGCTTCAGCGGCACCATGATGGGAGCGGACGATGTAACGGACTATCTGGCACTCACGCTTTACGCCGGCAATTTGGACCACCAGGCGGTAAGTGAAGCTCCCATGGAGCTGCAGGATACCTACGTGCGTCTTGACAGAGCCATTGCCAGCCTCGTCAAGACCATCGAAAGCAAGGTGGGAAGAGATCGTGCGCTCTTTGTATTGACCTCCACCGGCTATGCCGATGAGGAGACGGCTGACCTGAGCAAATACCGCATACCCACAGGCACTTTCGACGTGGAACGCGCCGCCGCACTGCTCAATATGTATCTGGCGGCTGTGTACGGGCAGGGCAAGTATGTGGATGCCACCATGGGCACACAGCTCTATCTGGACCACAAGCTCATTGAGCAGAAGCAGATCAATCTGGCGGAAATGCTGGAACGCACGCAAGATTTCCTGCTCCAACTGGCTGGTGTCAAGGATGTGTACACCTCTTCGCGCCTGCAGCAAGGCGCCTGGACACCCGGTATCAGCCGCATGCGCGGCAGCTACAACCCGCGCTATTCGGGTGATGTGCTGATCGAGGTGGCGCCGGGCTGGCGCTATGTGAACCCGACCATGCACGACACACAACTCGTGCGCGAATCGTATATACCTTTCCCCATCATATTTTTAGGAGACGGCCTTCCGGCAGAAACTGTCACGACTCCCGTCACCATCGACTACATCGCCCCTACGTTATCGAAGGCGATGCGCATAAGGGCACCCAACGCATGCAGCGTGGCCCCGCTATTCTGAAAGGGAGAGGAACCTTCCCCCAAATCCATACATAGCAGCGGCAAGACATTTCGGCAGGGCATCCATTCAAGCGTGCCCCGCCTCTTTCTATTTTCATCTTACCCCTTATTTTTCAAGAAACTTACATATATCCATGGATATCAATAAAATCCTCAGCAAGCTTTTCGGCAACAAGTCTACCCGCGACATGAAACTCATCCAGCCGTGGGTGGAGAAGATCAAGGCGGCCTATCCCGCCATCAAGGAACTTGACAATGACGCCCTGCGTGCCAAGACCAAGGAACTGCAGGCCAAAGTGCAGTCGTCCGGCGATGATCTGAAAGCCAAGATAGAAGAACTGAAGAGCCACATTGAAGAAACGCCCATCGAAGACCGTGAGGCGATCTTCAACCAAATCGACAAGCTCGAAGCGCAGGTGCTCGACCGCATGGAAGAAGCACTCAACGAAGTGCTGCCCGAAGTGTTCGCTATCGTCAAGGATACGGCGCGCCGCTTTGCCGAAAACGAGACCATCGAAGTGACGGCCACTGATTTCGACCGCGAGCTGGCGGCCACGCATGACTTCGTTCATATAGAAGGCAACAAGGCTATCTACCAGAACCACTGGGTAGCCGGCGGCAATGACCTGAAATGGGACATGGTACACTACGACGTGCAGCTCTTCGGCGGCGTTGTATTGCATCAGGGAAAGATTGCGGAAATGGCAACGGGTGAAGGCAAGACCCTCGTGGCCACACTTCCGGTCTTCCTCAATGCGCTGACCGGCAATGGCGTGCATGTCGTAACGGTCAACGACTACCTGGCCAAGCGCGACTCTGAATGGATGGGTCCGCTCTACATGTTCCACGGACTCTCCGTGGACTGCATCGACAAGCACCAGCCCAATTCCGAATCACGCCGCCGCGCTTATCAGGCCGACATCACCTTCGGCACGAACAATGAGTTCGGCTTCGACTACCTGCGCGATAACATGGCCATGAGTCCCAAGGATCTCGTACAGCGCAAGCACAACTATGCCATCGTCGACGAGGTCGACTCCGTATTGATCGATGATGCGCGTACACCGTTGATCATATCGGGTCCCGTACCTAAAGGTGACGACCAGCAGTTCGAGCAATACCAGCCGCTCGTGGAGCGTCTGGTAGAGGTGCAACGCAAACTGGCCACCCATTATCTGGCGGAGGCCAAACAGCTCATCGGTTCGGGCGACAAGAAGAAAGAGGAAGAAGGCTTCCTTCAGCTGTTCCGCAGCCACAAGGCACTGCCCAAGAACAATCCCCTCATCAAATACCTCTCGGAAACCGGCATCAAGGCCGGTATGCTCAAGACCGAAGAGATCTACATGGAGAACAACAACCGCCGCATGCCGGAGGCTGTTGACCCGCTCTACTTCGTGGTAGACGAGAAGATGCGCAGCGTCGACCTCACCGACAAAGGCAACAAATGGCTGGCTGACCAAACCAAGGACGACCAGCTCTTCGTATTGCCCGACATCACCTCCGAACTTTCCGCACTCGAAGCAGACAAGAGCCTGACGGACGAGCAGCGTCTGACACGCAAGGACGAACTGCTGCAAGACTATGCCATCAAGTCGGAACGCGTACATACCATCCTCCAACTGCTCAAAGCATATACCATGTTCCGCAACAATGAGGAATACGTGGTGATGGACGGACAGGTGAAGATCGTGGACGAGCAGACGGGCCGTATCATGGAAGGCCGCCGCTGGAGCGACGGATTGCACCAGGCTGTAGAGGCCAAGGAGCACGTCAAGGTCGAAGCTGCCACACAGACCTTCGCCACCATCACACTTCAGAACTACTTCCGCATGTACCACAAGCTGGCGGGTATGACCGGTACGGCCATCACCGAAGCGGGCGAGTTCTGGAACATCTACAAGCTCGATGTAGTGGAGATTCCCACCAACCGTCCCATCGCCCGTGTGGACATGAATGACCGCGTCTACAAGACGAAACGTGAGAAGTACGGTGCCGTCATCGAGGAGATCGAGAAGATGCGCCTCGCCGGCCGCCCCGTCTTGGTCGGCACAACGAGCGTAGACGTGAGTGAATTGCTGAGCCGCATGCTCCAGCTGCGCCATATACCCCACCAGGTGCTCAATGCCAAATTGCACCAGAAGGAGGCCGACATCGTGGCACAGGCCGGCAAGAGCACGCTCGGCAAGGCTACCATCACCGACGAGCAGGGCAACAAGCACGAAGAGGAGCGCATGCTCGGTGCCGTGACCATCGCCACCAACATGGCCGGACGTGGTACGGATATCAAGCTGACCCCTGAAGTGAAGGCTGCGGGCGGTCTGGCCATTATCGGTACAGAGCGCCACGAGAGCCGTCGTGTAGACCGCCAGTTGCGCGGACGCGCCGGCCGTCAGGGCGACCCGGGTTCCTCCGTGTTCTTCGTTTCATTGGAAGACAACCTCATGCGCCTCTTCGCCTCCGAACGCATCGCCCGCGTCATGGACAAGCTCGGCTTCAAGGACGGCGAGATGATCGAGGCCAAGATGATCAACAACAGCATCGAACGCGCACAGCGCAAGGTGGAGGAAAACAACTTCGGTATCCGCAAGCGCCTGCTCGAATACGATGACGTGATGAACAAGCAGCGTACCGTCATCTACGACAAGCGCCGCCACGCCCTCATGGGTGAGCGCGTAGGCATGGACATCGCCAACATGATCTGGGACCGTGTCATCAACATCATTGACAAGAACGACTACGAAGGTTGCCGTGAGGGCTTCATCGAGATATTCGCGATGGAAGTGCCGTTCACCGAGGAGGAATTTGACAGCATGAAGCGCGATGACCTCTACGAAAAAGCCTTCCAAGGTGCTATGGCCGGCTTCAAGCGCAAGACGGACCGTCTGGCTGAAGTGGCCATGCCCGTCATCAAGCAGGTTTATGAGAACCAAGGCGACCAGTTCGAGAACATCCTCGTGCCCATCACGGACGGCAAACTGGTGTACAACATACGCACCAACCTCAAGAAGGCTTACGAGACTGAGTCGAAAGAGGTGGTCAAGGACTTCGAGAAGGCCATCCTGCTGCACAACATCGATGACGCGTGGAAGGAGAACCTCCGCGAGCTTGACGATCTGAAGAAATCCGTACAGAATGCCTCCTATGAGCAGAAAGACCCCCTGCTTGTGTTCAAGCTCGAAAGTGTCCAGCTCTTCGACAAGATGGTGAACCGCATCAACAATGAGACGGTTTCCACGCTCATGCGCGGTCAGATCCCCGTCCAAGCGCCCGAGCAGGTACAGGAGGCCGCTCCCGAAGAGCGGGCCAAGCAGGATCACCTTACCACTTCGCACGAGACACTCGACGAGGCCGGCGATCCCGAGCAGGCCGCCGCTGCAAGCCGCGACACCCGCGAACAGCGCAAGCAACCCCTGGTTAAGGACAAGGTGCCCGGACGCAACGATCCGTGTCCCTGCGGCAGCGGCAAGAAGTTCAAGAACTGCCACGGCAAGGGCATGGCCTAAACACTCTTTTGAGACGTACACGCAAGGATGTAAGCCGCTTCCCAAGGTGGTAACATTTTCCTCGCCAAACTGATACAGAGCGCCCCGACTTTTTCATAGAAGCCGGGGCGCTTGCTTTGTCATCTTTTGCAGGCCGTTTCTTCACATGCTCGCGCATTCACTGCGGATTTATTGCTATTTTTGTGGACATACAGGATCTCTGTCCACACCGTGCGGCATGTCATCCGAACGTGCCCATCACTGAAAGAGAGCCGCACCAACTCTACACCATGCAAAAATTCATCATTACTGCCCAAGGCGAGTTCAAATACGGCGATGTGAGGTTACACAAACACTTGCTGGGCAGTCACGACATCTGTATCGGCGGAGGCTTTTACGAATTCGACTGCATCGGACACCGCCTGCTGCTTAGCGGACAATCCTACGACTTCGGCCCTCCCCGCTGGCATTACATCGACACGTTGAAGATGCCGCAGGAACTTCAAGGACTGACCCCTTACTATGAAGATGAGGAATTAAGCCGCCTCGTTCAGATCAGCTATCTGCCCTGACACCTGCGTCAGCTGCTGTAGACAAATATTTTCTCAGCTAAAATTAAATAAACTCAACGCTTATCCAAACTTGCACTATCTTTGCAAGAGGATAGGACAGGCTATGGCCATACCGATCGAACTTCCTCGCATCGGCCTTGAACCTCCCTACCTCCAAGAACCATGCGGCTCAACCGGCGAACGGAACACCTTCGGACAAACCTTTTCAGCTTACAGTTGCACGGCCTGATGTATTCAATAATCTTTTACTACTATAACTATGAAAAAATTCCTTGTCTTCATGCTCAGCATGCTCCTGTGTACCGCCGCACTCGCCCAAACTGAATCAGAACACCTCACATTCAAGGGTATTCCCATTGACGGCAGTGTAAGCTCCTTTGTGGAGAAGATGGGGCAGAAAGGATTTACGTACTTGACCACTGTAGATGATGCGGCAGCAGTTCTGAAAGGGAGTTTCGCAGGATATGATAATTGCGAAATATGCGTCTTCCCAATAAAACAAAAAGATTTAGTATATCTTGTAGGTGTTAATTTTCCATCTGTCAATAATTGGGAAGCCCTTTCTACCAACTATTATTATCTGAAAAATATGTTGACAACCAAATACGGTGATCCGTCAGCATGCACGGAAACCTTTGACGCATATTCTCAACCGGAGGACGATCAGATGAAAATGCTTTATGTCGAAACGGACAAGTGCAAATATGTATCTACATACATGACCCCTAAAGGATTAATTAGTGTAGTTATTCAACACATAAAGGATGTTGATTACCAAGACTATTGCAATGTATCATTGCTGTATCGTGATCATATAAACTATTCTAAGAAGCAGTCCCAAGCCATCGATGATCTATAAATCCAACTACCATGAAGAAATTTGCTTGGATCTTATTTGCCTTGCTGATCCTTGTCGGCTGCTCGCAAGACAAGGCCGCCCAAAAGGCGGAGGCTGTCTGTAACCAAATGGAGATCAACCAACACAAGACCGAAGCCTATGAACTGTTTCCGACACAGAACATGTGGACATTCCTCAAACTGGACACACGTAACGGCAAGATTTACCAAGTGCAGTTCGACGTGCAAGGTGACAACCGCATGGAAACTGTGCTGAACGACCAACCGCTGGTCGCCAACGGAGAAGAGATATACGGGCGCTTTACCCTATACGCCACACAAAACATCTACAACTTCGTCCTCCTCGACAAGGTAAACGGAAAAACATGGCAAGTGCAATGGTCCATTGATGACGACAAACGTGGAATCGTGCCTATAAGCCAAGTATCCAACCAATAGATATCAGTACTACAAAAAAAGAATCCGCAGCCACCTGCCATAAAGGGTGGTTGCGGATTCTTGATTATTTTCGTTTCCGGCTATAAGCAGTCGGGCTTATTTCACCAGAAGCTTTCCGGCGGAGAGCTGTCCGGCCTTAACGACCTTCACAATATAAACGCCCGGTACCAGATTGGTGACAGACAGACTGGATGCGTGATCCGCACTGGCCGCCAACCGGCCATCGGCGGTAAAGAGGGAGATTTTCTCCGCCTCACCACCGCGCAGCACCACGGCACCGCCGATAAGGTCGAATCCGTTTCCGTTGTTGCCCGTTACGGTTTCCACACCAGTCGCACCGCCTTCGCGGATGACAAAGCGGGCATAGTTGAGCATGGTAGACTGTTCGATCTTGGAAGCGTCAAACTCTGAAGCCGCATCGTTAAAGATGAGCGTGCGAGCCATCCCCGTGTTGGTAGCGGAGAAGCGGATGGGGGCGGAAGTGTCATCGTCCACCTTCTGACACATCACACACAGACCATTGCCCGTATATTCAAAGGGCGTGTCAAAGGTGATGCGGAGCAGGTTGCTGCCGGCATCAAACGAGAGCCGGCCGTCAAAGACCTGCGTCAGGTCGCCTTCGTCCGTCCAGTTCAACGTGGTGGCAGTCCCCTCACTGTTGCCCAAGAAGACTTTCACATGTCTGTCTTTCACAGCCTCGCCCGTGTTATTGTACAGATACTGGATCTCCTTGATCTGACCGGCTGCGGCGTTCAGCTCATTCTTGCGGTACACCGTTTGCGAATAGCTGTACTTGCTTCCCTCAAAAGAGAAGGGCATCAGGTAGGGGGAGCTTTCCTTTCCACCAACTTCCGCATACTTCTCATTGGCAGCGATGACGCTTACCGTCTTCTTCAAAACATTGTCTTCAGGAGTATGGTCCGCCTCCTTGCCTTGTACGGAGATAGTCAGGTAACGGACATCCGTCGACGAGGGCGATAGTTCCACATTTACCGTATCCTTGGCCCCCGGGGCAAGCGTGGCCGTCACAGGCACTGCGGCCAGCTCCCTGTTCTGGTCATCCGTCACGGACACAGTATATCCACTTTCCTCCGACACGCCGTTATTGGCCACAACAACGGCGTACTTTACGCCCCTGCCCAAGACCAGCGCGTCATCACCATCGGCCGAAACGACCGCCAAGTCATGTTCGGCGGGTATATCCACCGCAAACGAACTGATGGTGACGCTATTCTGGTCAGCCGCAGAAGTCACGGCCATGGCAAAGTTGTAAGCGCCGTCCGCAGACACCGTGAAACGAACCGAGCGGGTCTCGGGTGTCTTGTTGGAATACTTGCCGAGTTCGTCCAGCACTTTCGCAGAACCATTGCCCAGCAGTGACAGGCTGAAATCCTCCGAAGAGCCGAACAGCGAAGGAGCGGAAATGGTGTACCTCACCTCATATGCCACACCTTTTTTCAGGCTGAAAGGCACAGATACCAGACTGTCATTGGCAGCAGAGGAGAAGCTTGTAAAATACAGGAACGTGCCATCCTTCATATTCTTCGTCCACGTAGTGCCGTCCTTATTTCCGTCAGTGACCAGCCATTGTGCCTGACCGATAACTGTTTGCAGGTCGGCGGTATAGGGCGGAACGACATCCGGACCCAATGCCGCAGTGTCCGTGGAAACCGCATCACTCGTACCCGCAGAGTTGTAGCAAGCCACCTGATAGCTGTAATACCCTGCATCTGACAAGGTCTGGTCCGTGAAGGAAGTCTCCTTGATGCCGTCAAAAGTCTTTTCATCCGGCAGGCGTGTCACCTTGTAGGTCAGTTTGGAAGCGTCTATCGTGCCGCCGTTCTTCCCCGCTTCCGGGGCTTTCCACGCCAGCACAGCCGTGGCGCCGGACTTTTGCAAATTCAGACTGCTGACAGACAGCGGCGTGTCCTCCCCGAGGAAGACCGTAGCCGATGCCCCTTCACCGCGCCCCGCCGCATTGTAAGCATACACGGTATAACGCACCGTACCGGTCACGCCGTCCAGCCGGTCGTCCGTCCAAGTCATTTTCTCCCCGGCTTTAGCAGCTTCCATCGTATGCACGGAAATGCCGTTGCGCAGGATCTCCACCTTGTCTATGGAGGCGAGCGCTGCCCCGGCAAAGGTCTGCGCCGGGTTGGTCCAAGAAAGAGCAACTCCTCCCTTGCCCGCTTCGACCTTCAGGTCGGCAGGGTGTGCCGGAGCATCGTCCGCAGCCACTTTGAAGGGGATGTGCAAACCAACAATCAACGAGTTCTGCATCATGTCGTGACGCTCTGCCACAGAGCCATCGGTCGTGTTGAGGCGGATGATGAACGCTTTTTTCGCACCGTCCAAGCCCGTCCAATACAGCTCGTCTGTAGCCCGGTCAAACTCCATGGACTGCGCCTCGGTCTGATCCGTGGTGAGTCCCGTACTCCCGACAGGAGACAACCGACCATTGGTCTTGTCCACGCGGCACAGTTCAGCCTCTGCCGTCATGGCGTAAAGATCGCCGAAATAGGTGCAGGCTATGGCCTTGACCTCCTGGTCCAATGGGGCGACCTTGGACTTTTCTCCCGTTGCGAGATCTATCTTGATCAGCGTGGATGTGGTCTTCTCCCCGCCGTTCATACTCATGACCCCGTACATGGTGGAAGAGGAATAGTCATAGGTCATATCGGCACAACCATAGGGCTGGTACATCTGGCCGACAGAAGCCTTGTTGGCAGAAAAGTCAAAGGTACACAGTCCTTCGGGGCTATAGCCCGCATAATCATCGCTAAGGAGCATGTAGTATTTGCCTTGCGCGTACGCGCCGCCCCAAAACATGAACTGGAGCGACTGCAGGGAGGCCATCTCTCCGGCAGATCCGCCCGTGTCAAACTTGTACATGCCGATGGGCAGTGCAGCGGTATTGCCGTTGCCTGTCATGAAACCGTAGATGTCCTTGGCCCGGGCAACCCCTGCTGTCAGGACAAAGAGCATCATACAGATAAGTTTAGTATATGTCTTCATTGTTGGTTCGCAGCCCTTTGTGAGTACTAAAGCTGCCGCAGCGCGACCGGGCCGTATAAACCGCGCCAGGCATTCTATAAGGTGGGGAATGGGAGCAGAAGACCCACCCACATACCCCTTGGTGCATTCCGGATTTCAAACAAGGCCGACAAGGCAAACTTCATGGAACAAGCTTGGACGTACCCATTCCGTTCCGCCTTAATATAAGAGCCGCTAAAACAGCCGTAGGAAAAACTAAAGTATCCCCCTCCACCGATGCACGGCAAGGCATGCAGATTCCCCTACCCCTATCCTGGACTCAAATTCAAGTCTTTATTTATATAATTCAAGTCTTGAAACATATAAATACAGACTTGATTTATATAAATAAAGACCTGAATTATATAATTACAGACTGTATTTTGAACCGAGGCCGTTTCCGGACGAATCATTACGGTGGGACAGTCACGCTACAGCGTTTTTTAGGCAGCCTGAAGCATGCCGGACCCTAAGACAACACCTGTCAAGCTCCAGCCTGTCGCCTGCAAAGGTACACATATGTAACAAAAGTATTGCAGGGCCGTTGACCGCAAATAAAGAAAACGTTCATGTACAGACTGTGAAGGAGCTTCACGCCTCTCCATTTACTTCCCTCTTCATAAATGGAGAACTTGAAACTTCTACTGCAAGCTTCCGTTAAGGTGCCCCATATCATGAAAAAGGAGGGTCGGAACAATGTTCCGACCCTCCTTAAGGTAGCGCCTACGGGAATCGAACCCGTATACCATGCGTGAGAGGCATGTATCCTAACCATTAGATGAAAGCGCCATGATATATGGCGGAAGCTGGGGGATTCGAACCCCCGGTACGGTTAAACCCGTACGTCAGTTTAGCAAACTGGTGGTTTCAGCCACTCACCCAAACTTCCTTGCATCTTCTTATGCATTGGCGTTTTCTCTCAAACGCGGTGCAAAGGTACGACTTATTTCGTCATGGACAAGAAATGACGCAAAAAAAATATATACCGACTATGGAAAATCCTTCTTCGCGCCTCTCTTACTATCCCTGAAACAGGGCCATCGGGCAAACAGGCATCAAGGAAACAGGATGAAGAACGCAAACAAGCCCCCTCTCCTATACTTGTTACCGTTTGATCAAGGCTGAAAGTATATACATCTGCATCATGGCCACCGCCCGGGCGTTTTCTCCGCCATTGGGGATGATGATGTCAGCATACTGCTTGGTCGGCTCGATGAACTCGTCATGCATCGGCTTCAACACGTTGCGGTATTTGCTGATGAGCATCTCGAGCGGATGCCCCCGCTCGGCAATGTCGCGCTCTATCACCCGCAGCAAGCGCTCGTCCGCCCCCGCGTCCACGTAAATTTTCAAGTCCATCAAGTCGCGCAAGCGCCGGTCATACAAGGCCATGATTCCTTCCACGATGATCACTTCGTGCGGCTCTACATGTACCGTTCCTTTCAAGCGGGTACAGGTGATATAGGAATAGGTGGGCTGCTCGATGGAATGTCCCTTGCGCAACTCTTCTATTTGATGGGCGAGCAAAGGCCACTCGAAAGCGTCAGGATGGTCGAAGTTCGTTTTCTTGCGTACCTCAAGGGGCAAGTGGGTCTGGTCATTGTAGTAAGAGTCCTGGGGAATCACCGCCACCGTGTCCGACGGCAGGGTGTCCAATATCTTTCTTACGACCGTGGTTTTGCCGGAACCCGTACCGCCGGCGATACCTATGATGAGCATATTCTTATATATGGTATGGATGGTTGTACCTCGCGCCTTCCGCCGCGACAATCAAAAAAGAATGGCAGCGCCCGCGATGCAGTCCCTACAGTGTTCCGCATCGCGGACAATGCCACCCCTAAACGTCCGGCCTCCTCCCGCCCGGCCACCGTTCCTCATGCGGCACACAATGACAGTCCGGCAGGAAGCAATGACTCACTCGCAGAAGGTCTCAAGAGTCTTGAAGCCTCCTTCGGCAGGAATAATCTCCACCGTCTGATTGGTGGCGGGGAAGAGTACGCTCTGCCCGGCTTCGAGGCTCAGCTCTCCCTCATCATAGCGCAAGGTGGCACGACCCTCAAAGGCGATAAAGATGACGAACGAATCCACCTGGGTATAGTCTGCCTTGACCGGTTTGTCCGCCACGTACAGACGGGTGGTGAACTGCGGGCATTCAACCAACGGCGTGCAGGCATCGGGCTTCAGGGTGTAATGCGTGCGATAGTCGGGGTATGCCTTGTAGTCAAGCGCCTCGCGTGCCTGTGCCACATGAAGCTCACGCTTGTGTCCCTGCGCGTCGGTACGGTCGAAGTCGTATACACGGAAAGTGTCGTTGCTCGACTGCTGTATCTCCACCAGAAAATTGCCCGCACCGATGCTGTGTATGCGCCCTGCCGGGATGAAGAACACATCGCCCGGATGGGTGGTGTGGCGGCTGAGGTGCTGCATCAGCGTGCCGTCCTGCAGGCTTTGGGTATAGCCGTCTGCGGAAAAATCGGCATTGAAGCCCGAGCAAAGGCTGGCGCCGGGCTGCGTGTGTACGATGTACCACATCTCCGTCTTTCCATAGGGATGCCCCATGCGATGGGCCATGGCATCATCGGGATGAACTTGTATACTTAGATCCTGCGCTGCCGAGATGAACTTGATAAGCAGGGGGAAGGTCGTTCCATAATGTTCCAAGTTGCGGTGTCCTACAAGCTTGGCGCCAAATTCCTCTATCAACTGCTGCAGGGTGCGCCCTTTGTACGGGCCCGCACTTACGGGGGTCTCATTGCCGGGCACGCCTGATATTTCCCAACTCTCCCCCACTTTTTGGGGCGCGTCGGTAAGTTTCTTAAGCTGAGTTACCTCTTCGCCCCCCCAAATGGTCGTTTTCAAAAGAGCGTCGAACTGTAATGCTTCCATGATGTTTGCTGTTTGATGAAAATATATAGCTGATAAAATATCTCTGTCAATGCCTCTCCAAGTGATCCGTATCTATGACTCCGACACCGTCCGTCCGGGCATCAAGCCTGCCTGCCGCTCAGGCGACCGCCCAGACTGATGCTTCCCGTCCCTTTGAGCGACGCCTTCATGTCGTGCGCCTCTATCCCCTGCAAAGCCATAGAGCCGACTCCGCGGAGATCCGCCTCTATGCGGGAAGCCTTCAGTGCCTCACTGACGATGACTCCCACTCCGTCTATGCTGACGCGCAGCAGGGAGTCCGCCGTCACACGCCCCAGACGCAGGCATTTGCCTCCTCCCCGAAGAGAAAACGTGCTGATATGCGGGGCATAGATGTCCACCACCGCCGTCTGGTTGTCCGGCACACGGTAACCACTCGCCAGACTGACTGCCAGCCGGCCGTTCCCCCGTATGGAGACATGGGTCTGCTCCAGCATCTCTGCCGGCGCCTTGACAACGATGCGCGCCTGCGAGCGGGCGTCCGTCTGGTGGTAAGTGATGTATGCCGGACAAGCGGTCTCAAATGCCATCAGGTCTTCAGGCAGTGTGATGACGCGGGCCACATACCCCGCCGTGTCAACCGATACGTCTGCCGCATGCTGAACCACTTCGAGCATATTCGTGCGCTTACAGCCGGCAAATGCCACCAAGCAGGCGACCCCTAAAAAGGTCAGGATTTTCTTCATAAAAATAAAGTATGACAGGGCATTGCGCCCCGCTTTTCCGAGGATGAACCCCTGTAAGGCACTTCACAACCAGCCCTCTTCTATCAGCTGGAGCTTGTTCACCGCATTGGCCGCCGCCCGTCTCAGCGCCTGAGGGGCGTCCGCGTCGAGGCTCTGGGCCTGATCCGTCAGTTCGCAGGCATCCCGCTCCGTGGGCCTCATACCTTTCATGAACAGGCGTGCCAAAAGCAGATAGCCACACAGCTGGTGCATGGTGTCAGACGCGGCGATCCATTCAAAAGCCTTGGTCGAGGCCCATTCCGTCCGACTGAAGAGATTCATCACCGTCAGCTCCGCTTCCTCTGCAAATCGCATCTGCTCCACCCATACCTCCGCCAATTCGGCATCGAAGCAGTCGGCAGGCATCAGCATGGCGGCCAAGATACGGCACTCCCGAATATCTTCTTTCCACAAGGCCGCAGCCAGCTGATAGTCATGCGGCAAGGTCTGCGCCCATTCCGCCAGACGGGGCACTTCCACGCCAAAATTCACCTTATAGGTCAGCCCCTTCTCACGCATCGAAGCGCTCACGGGGCCATTCATTATCGTACGCAGATGCTGCTTGATCGCTCGCAGCTGGGCAGGGATGTCGGTCTTTCCGGTCATAAACGAGGGGCTTTAACGGGAGGCATGTGCCACCGGCTTGGTCGTATTTTCTTACAAAATTAGAGTTTTTATTTCACTTCCTCTCTTTAATGCGCCGAATATTTACGGGGGCGTATTCCACATCCGGCATTTTGTCGGCCTCGCTCTTTTTGCCTACATTTGCGCTAACTTTTCAGGAGACAGGCGGCATCTTGGCATACCCTTCAAGCAAACTTGATGTTCCGCACCCGATTTGCCCCCATTCGATACGGAACAAGGGCGGGGCACCTTCCAACGGCATCCCAAAGCCGAAGACCCCGAAATCCCCTGCCTGCCTAAAGCCACCTGCCCCCATTATTTTTATTTTTCCAATCTATGAAACAAACCATCGCCACAGTACTGCTGGCCGCCTCCGCCACTATGGGGGCCATGCCCGCCCAAGCACAGTCCAAAGGGGCAGAAGCTCCTTTCAGCTACACCAACGAACAGTTTGCGGACATCCAGATGCTCCGCTACAAGGTGGAAGGATTTGACAAACTCACGCTAAAGGAGAAAACTTTCATCTATTACCTCTCCGAGGCGGCGCTGTGGGGACGCGACATCCTCTTTGACCAGAACGGACGGTACAACCTGCGCATACGCCGTCTGCTCGAGGCCGTATACACCAATTATACGGGTGACCGCAAGGACGCCTTCTACACAGAACTCTCCACGTACCTTAAACGCGTATGGTTCTCTTCCGGCATACACCACCACTACGGATGCGAGAAGTTCATGCCCAATATGACCCCGGCTACCCTGCGCAACGCCGTGCTCAACCTGCCGGAAAGCGTCCGCCTGCCTCTGGCCCAAGGACAGACACGCGAGCAGCTCTGCGATGAACTGATGCCCGTTATTTTCGACCCGACCGTCATGCCGATGCGCGTCAACCAGAAAGACGGCGAAGACCTCGTGCTCACCTCTGCCTGCAACTATTACGCACCGGGCATCACGCAGGCGCAGGCAGAGCTGTTCTACGCCCAGCGCAAGCCCGCAGCCGACCCGCGCCCCATCATGATGGGCATGAACAGCCGCCTGCAATATGACGACTATGGACAGCTTACGGAACGCGTATGGCGTACGGGGAGCATGTACGATGCGGCCATCGGGCACATTGTGGACAATCTGCTGCTGGCACGCCCCTATGCCGACACGCCTGAACAGCAAAAGGTGATTGACCTCTTGGTGGAGGTGTACCGTACGGGCGACCTGCGTACCTTCGACGACTACTCCATCCACTGGCTGAAGGACACCAAGAGCCTGGTGGACTTCACCAACTATTTCACAGAGAGCTACGGCGACCCCCTGGGCATGAAAGCCTCTTGGGAAGCCATCGTCAATTTCAAGGACCTGGCTGCCACGGAGCGCACCAAGAAGCTGTCTGCCAACGCCCAGTGGTTTGAAGACCACTCGCCCGTGGCACAGCAGTTCAAAAAGGAAAACGTGAAAGGAATCTCCGCCAAGGTCATTACAGCGGCCATCCTCGGCGGTGACCTCTACCCCTCTACAGCCATCGGCATCAACCTGCCCAACTCCAACTGGGTGCGCCATGAATATGGGTCGAAGAGTGTGACCATCGGCAACCTGACCGATGCCTACAACAAGGCCGCACACGGTTCGGGCATGGACGAGGAGTTCGTCATAGACGAACCCACACGACTGCTCATCAGCCGCTACGGCGATGCATGCGATGATCTCCATACGGACCTTCATGAATGTCTGGGACACGGCAGCGGCAAGTTGCTCCCGGGCACAGACCCTGACACGCTCAAGGCATACGGCTCCACCATCGAGGAAGCCCGCGCCGACCTCTTCGGCCTTTACTACATAGCGGACCAAAAGCTCGTGGACCTGGGCCTCACTCCCAACCTCGACGCTTACAAGAGCCAGTACTATACGTACATGATGAACGGACTCATGACGCAGCTCGTGCGCATCAAACCGGGCAACAACATCGAGGAGGCGCACATGCGCAACCGTGCCCTCATAGCCCGCTGGGCCTATGAGCACGGCAAGAGCGACCGTGTGGTAGAACTGGTCAAGAAACGCGGGAAGACCTATGTGAAAATCAACGACTATCCCGCCCTGCGCCAGCTCTTCGGCAAACTGCTGGCTGAGATCCAGCGCATCAAGAGTGAGGGAGACTATGAAGCGGCACGCCGTCTTGTGGAAGACTACGGCGTAAAGGTTGACCCCAAACTCCACGAAGAGATACTGAACAGGTACGCCAAGCTGCACTTGTCGCCCTACAAGGGATTCATCAATCCGGTCTACCATGCCGAGCGCGATGCGTCGGGGCACATCACCAATGTGACCATTGACTACACCGAACCTTACGACGCGCAGATGCTTCGCTACAGCAAGGACTACTCGCCCCTGCCTGATGTGAACGAGTAAGGTACAGAATCAGACTGACAGGTTCTTGCAGAAACATCCTCCGATACAAGACGTCCGTAGCAAAAGCTACGGCAAAGGGGAAACGAAGCTGCAAGAACCTGTCTTTATACAGGCTGAAACGGGGTAAGAACTGCTCCCCCAGTATGGAGTGATCGCCATCCTATACCCCCTCCGCACGACAAGATATGGAAACAACTGGCGGCACTGCATGGCTATGATGCCATGCAGTGCCGCCTCCGTTTATATTAAGAAAGGAAGACCTCAAACCGTTCGGGAAATCCTCTCCAAGAAAAGACCCGTCAAAAAGTTGCTGCGCTATCGGCTATCATGCTATCGGCCGCTACCGAATCCGAATCGTACCCATCGTAAGACGAGCTGTCTGATTCGTCCGAAGATGAAGCATCGTCCGAATCGTACTCTTCCGAAGCATCCTTATAGCGATCAATGTCGATATCCTTGGCCGGCGGCATATTAATGCCCCATACGGCAGAAACGTTGTCCTTCTGCATAAAGACCAGCGCACGTCCGGCTTCTTTCAGATCTACCACGACCGCACTGTTGTTCTCCTTAAATGTGGCACCCATCTTTTTGAACTTAGCTGAGAGCAGCCCATAAAGATCACGGAGCTTGCCACGCATCTTCCCGGCGTTGGAGATTGAGACCATAAACTGGTTGGGGCCTACCTCGTTCCATACATAGCCCGTGGGAATCTTCTCATCATGATACCAATAGTAGTCATAGAAGGTATAGTCTATCACACGTTTCGTTCGGTACGACTGATGGCTGAGATTACCCGAGAACCTGACCCGTACGTCCGCACGCACGCCTTCGGCATCCTTGTACAGATCGACAGCGTCTCTATAATCATACCAATAGGCAGAGCCTGCCGGGTTGGTCTCCGTACCCGAAGCTGTTCCCAACTTGACGCTCATCTGCACGACCTGCTGCGGAGTGCTGGCGGTCGTCACCCCCAATACGCCCTTCGGTGTGATGTTCAGCGCCGCCACCAGCTTCTGCAAATCCACATAATCGCTCATCACATAACTGTCACCATCCGAATAGCCGACATTCACCATGTCGGGCAAGCCCTCCACCTGCCGGCCCTTGCGGTCTATGATGGAATAGGTCTTGTCGTTGGGCTGAACCACCGCATGCTTCCCGTCGAACAGGGAATAGGGCGTGGCCGAAACATACGTGTCTTCCGTCACTGGCTCATCTTTCTCACTCACATATTTATAGGCGTACGCATCCCCGTCCTTGGTGCCCGCTACAAGCAGGCCGTCCGAATCGTAATAAAGGAAGTCGTACTTGGCACGGATCAGCGTATTTCCCTTGACATCCATCAAGCCCCAGCCGTCCCCATTGCTGTAAGTAAACTTGTCGCCCGACACATTTCCAATGGCCTTGATCTTGGACGATGGCTGCACGATCATTTCGCCCTTGTCATTGATCAGGCCCCATACTTCCTTCGCATCCTTTTTGACGCTTACTGGAAGCAGCCCATCGACGAACTGGGACCGGATATCCTCATATTTGGCGGCGGAAAATTCAAAAAGCGCCTTGCCCCCATCATCCAGCACAGAAACTTTCACCTTATCCTTCCGTCCTTTATTGACCGCATCGCGATACTTGCTGTTCACGCCAACGAACTTGCTGTCGCAGCAATCATTCAGCCAGCAATACTGCGGCTCCACCACGCAGTCTCCTTTCATGTTTATCGCACCATAGAGAGAGTCTGTTGTCATAAAGACGGCATAGCCCCCGGAAAAGGCCCTGACACCGTCAACCGTCTTGCCTGCTATCTTGTCAAGAAGCTTGACGGTCTTGCCCTCGGTGTCAATAATCGAGACCGGCTTGCCCTTCTCCGCCACCAGGGCCACGCCACCCCGGAATCCGGACGCATGGGCATAGTCCGCCCCCACCTTCTTCGGCTTTTCGGTAGCTGTATACATCTCCCACATCCCTTCTTTGGTACGGACGAAGAAACGCCCGTCACGGACAACGGTCGGTTGTGTCTTGAACTCATCCGTAAACAACACCTTGCCATCCATAGAGACCATGCCCCATTGTCCGTCATCGGTCTCTTGGAAGGGAACGTATTCAACAACGCTGTCGCCCGTCCGGGAACATGCGCATACACACAACAAGAAAAGCCCAGCTAAGGCTGTTAAGGCAAAATTCCTTATTCTCATGATAAAGCATATTGGTTAGGTTTTGCGAAATTACAAAATTTGTCCAATATTGCACAAAAACAAATCAGGACAAATCACGAAATATAATCGGCATAGGCCAACTAAGGCACGACACACTCGACAGGAGTCACAGTACACCTGTCATGGCAAGGTAAAGATATCACACCCCTGCCATTGAGGGTCATCTCAAGGACAGGGGCGTGGTATTCTATGATAAAATCAATCATCCGCCGATATGCTGAAAAAGGATTCCAGCGTCAAAGATGCAGCAGGCTCATCGCTTGGGCTTGTCTCCCATCCACAGCTCGAGCGTACCGCCTGCGACGAGCTGGGCATGGGTAAAGAAGGGCGATTTCAGGCGGCGGCCATTGAGCGTGATGCGCTGTACATATTTGTTTCGCCGCGAGTTGTTCTTAGCCACGATGGTGAACCGTTTGCCACCGGGCAAATTGATCTCTGCCCAGTCCAGCACGGGGCGGCCTATGCTATACACGGGCTTGCCAGGGCACACCTGATAGAATCCCATGGCGTTGAGGATGTACCACGCCGACATCTGTCCGCAATCCTCGTTGCCGCTCAAGCCATCCGGGGCATTGCGGTAGAGCGTATAGAGCACACTGTCCACCAACTCCTGCGTGCGCCAAGGCTGGCCTACATAGTTGAAGAGATGGATGATATGGTGCGAAGGCTCATTGCCATGCGCATACTGGCCGATCAGGCCGGAAATATCCGCCGACACATTGTCCCCCGTCATCTCGGAAGAGGCGTCAAAGAGGGCGTTGAGTTTCGCGATGAACTTCTTCCGTCCGCCATACAAGTCCACAAGTCCGTCCACATCGTGCGGGGCGAACCAGCTCCACTGATAGGCATTGCCTTCACAGTAATCGTCCTCCCGATGGTTGGAGCTGCGGGGATCAAAAGGAGTGCGCCATTCCCCGTTGAGAGTCTTCCCACGCATGAATCCCGTGGAAGGGTCGAAATACTGACGGTAACTTTGGGCCAGACGCGCATAACGGTCAGCCTGCTCCCGATGCCCCAACGAATCTGCCTGCTGACTGATACACCAATCATTGTAGGCATACTCCAGACCTTTCGACACGGCTTCCTTGTCACCGTCACAAGCTGCATAGCCCAAGGTGTTGAGGTAATAGCGCGACTTGGGCATGATGTAAGGATAGAGCCAACGGGGACAGGCCGATGTGATGCCCGTTGTGTCATACTCGGCCAAGCGCAACGATGCCTTATAAGCCTCATCCACATCGAAATTACGATATCCCTTGCTATAAGCATCAGCCACCAAAGAGACAAAGTGGTAACCAATCATGCAGCCTGTATAGTTCGCCACACAGTCCCACTTGGGCACCAATCCCCCATCCTTTCCTTTCTGTATGAGTGCGCGTATATAGGCTTCGTTCTGCTCGGGACTGATGATGGAGATCAGTGGATGCAGGGCGCGGAAAGTGTCCCAAAGAGAGAAGATCGTATACATCGGACTGCCGGGAACGCCCGCGTGTGGCTTTAGGTCCATGCCCAGATAACGCCCGTCCACATCGTCAAACAGGTTGGGGCTGATATTGGCATGGTAAAGAGCCGTGTAGAAAATGGTACGAAGATCCTTGTCACCGGTTGATATGCGTATCTTCTCCAGACACGCCTCCCACTTATGCAAAGCTGCCCGGCGGGTGCCTTCAAAGTCCCACGCAGGTTGCTCTGCCTCAAGATTGCGCAGCGCTCCCCCATAATCAAGTGAGGAGATGGCGCTTTTCATGAGAAGCTGCTCGCCCGGAAGTAAATCAAAGGTCAGCACGGCCTTGTGTCGCGGCTCTTTCTTGTCGCCCTCCTGAACCGTCTCCGTGAACTCACTGAAGGACTTGATGGGACGGGAGAAGCGGGCATAGAAATACAAATCTTGCTGATAGGCCCACCACACATTGCGGCGATAGGCACGTATAGTGACCGAATCCACCACTTCAAACTGCATGATCTGGTTGGTCTGCTCCTGAATGGCATAGTCCAAGTCCAGTATCACTCCCCTCGTCTTCGCCGTGTCGGGATAGGAATAGCGGTGCATGGCCGTTCGCTCCGTGGCCGTCAGCTCTGCACGGATTCCGTAGCGGTCGAGCCACACGGAATAGTAACCGGGCATGGCCGTCTCGTTACGGTGGGAAAAAGTGGAAGCATAGGCCACGTTCTGCGACTTTCCCTTCTCGCCTACATAACGCAGGTCGGGTGTACCCGTAAAGGGCATGACGAGAAAATCGCCAAAATCGGCACAGCCGGTACCGCTGAGGCGTGTATGGGCAAAGCCGTTGATATGATTGTCGTCATAGTAATAACCCGAACAGGCATCCCAGCCATGGATGCGGGTGTCAGGGCCGGGCTGGATCATTCCGTGGGGAACGATTGCCCCGGGATGGGTATGTCCGTGCCCGCCGGTGCCCACGAACAGATTGACGTACTGCGTGAGCGGTTCACGTGTCTGCTGGGCCGCCATTTCCACGACCTGGATCAGGCAGACAAGAAGTAATAAAATATTGCGCATGAGAGAGCGTGTGTAAAGTGTAAGTTGTTTTCAGGCGTTGCCAACGGGCGGTGAACGGCCGGCCGCAAGTGAAATCGGCCGGATTTCCACAGCTTGCAGCAGATCCATTCACCGCCCGCAGGCGTGTTTTCATCGGCGCACGAACTCCAACATTCCGCCGGCCGTCAGCTGCGTATGTGTGAAACTGGTGCCGCGCAGTCTCTTTCCATTAAGCCTTACCTGCCAATCTGCCTCGAGATCGTCCGCCACGCCATCCGCATTGATCACGAAATCATGCCCGGACGGCAGATGAATGGTTACCTTCTTGAAAAGAGGGCATCCCAGCTCGTAGCTACAGCTCACCGGGTCAAGCGGATAGAAACCCATGGCGCTGAGCACGTACCAGGCGGACATCTGCCCGCAGTCCTCATTGCCGCATAACCCGGCAGGCGTGCTGTTGTAAAGCTCTGTCAGTATGCGGTGCAGGTATTTGCGTGCCTTTGCAGGACGGCCTATCCGGTTGTACAGATAAGCGGCATGGTGCGAAGGCTCGTTGCCGTGCGCATACTGCCCGATCATCCCCGTACTGAAGAGCGGCAAGTCATCACCGGCCTTGGGGGAATAAGTAAACAGACTGTCGAGCTTGGCCGAAAAACGCCGTTTGCCGACCAGTTTGACAAGTCCTTCCGGATCATGCTGCACGGACCACATATAATGCCACCCGTTGCTTTCGCAGATATGCGGCGTATAAGCATCGGGAGAGTAGTCCGGCTGGAAACGCCCCCGGCTGTCGCGCGGCTGCATGAAGGTAGAAACGGGATTGTACACATGGCGGTAGTTCTGCGCCCGTTTGGCAAAAGTCTGATAGACGGCTTTGTCTCCCACCGCCTTGGCCAAGGCTGCAATACAGGCATCATCGTAGGCATATTCCAAGGTGCGCGAGAGCGACCAATCATCACTCAGCGTAGGCTCTTTAACATCGTAGGGCACATAACCCAGCTTCTTGTAAAGCCCTATGCCCCGATAACCATCGAGATTGGCCGTCCGCACACAGGCATCCAATATCTCCCGCCGGTCCAAACGGCCTATGCCTTTGAGAGCCGCCTCCACCATAACCGGCACTGCATGGTAGCCGATCATCATGTCGGTCTCGCAAGCCCACATGTTCCACACGGGCAACCGCCCGTTCTCCCGGTCAAAGGCCAGGAAGGAGCGTACCATATCTGCCGTACGGTCCGGCGTGAGAATAGTATAGAGCGGATGTGCCGCACGATAAGTGTCCCAGAGTGAGCAGGTCTCATAATTGAGCCACCCCTCCGCGCGGTGCAGCCGCTTGTCCGCTCCCCGGTAAGCGCCGTCTACATCGCAAAACAGTGTCGGTGCGAGCATGGCGTGATAGAGGGCCGTGTAAAAAGTCGTGCGCTGCTCCGGCGTGGCGCCCTCGATATCTATGCGTCCCAGCTCCTTGTTCCATCGGTCGCGTGCCTCGCGCCCATAGCGGTCAAAGTCATCATGGGGAGCTTCGGCCTGCAGGTTACGCGCCGCCCCTTCCGTACTTGTGGGTGACAAGGCCGTCACCACCACCAGCTGCTGCGGCCCGTTGGCGGCAAAGGTGAAACGCGCCACAAGTCCGATGCCCGTACCGTGAGCCGTCGTGTCAATGCGCATCTCCTTGACCGGCTGCGAAAAGCGGGTGCGGAACCATACGCGCTGGTCACGTGCCCAGCCGTCGGAGTAACGGTAGCCCTCCACGGTATGGTCGTCCACACGTACGATGCGGCTGTCCTTGGTGGCGTCCCAATTCATCGCCTTGTCAAGGTTGAGGATGACCACCCGCTCCCGCCCGTTGTCGGGGAAGGTGTAGCGTTGTACGCCGCAACGCTCGGTCGCTGTAAGTTCCACATTGATGTCATAGTCAGTCAGCCTCACTTGATAGTAACCGGCCCTGGCCGTCTCGTCACTGTGACTGAAACGCGAGTGTACGCCCAAGGGGGCTTCGGACACCCGCTCCGGCAGTGTCACAGGGAGGAAGGAGATGTCATAAAGGTCGCCCGCCCCTGTACCCGACAAATGCGTATGGCTGAACCCGGCAATGGTACTGTCGGGATAAAAGTAGCCGGCGATGCGGTCCCAGCCCGGCAGGCCATTGTCAGGACTAAGCTGTACCATGCCGAAGGGAGCCTGTGCGCCGGGATAGGTATTGCCCGTGTAGTCCGTACCGATGAGGGTGTTGACTTCCGAGGCATAGTCTGCCTGTTGTGCGAAAGCGGTGGCCCCGCCACATACAAGAGCCACCGCAAAGGTTGTCAGCATTTTCTTCATAAAAGGAACTGCTTATTTCTTACCAGCTTCTTTAAGGGCTTTCTTCAGCTCTGCCCAATGCTCGGGGGTCATGCTCTCCGGAGTGAAGAGGCTGACGCCGGCCGCCCCCGCTTGCAAGGAGGTATGCACGGCTTCTGCCATTTCGGACGGCAGCAGACCGGAATTTTCAGGATCGATCACCTTGTCCTTGTTCCGCCAGTCCTTGCAGATAAAGAGGCCGCTGTAGACAGGCACGCCCGTCCTCTTGACACTTTGAACCTCCTCGGCGGTAACCTTGCCTACCCAAGAGGCCGGCTCCATGTAGAAGTCGTTGTAATTCATCGGGAAGAGGGCATCGACCTTCCACTTGTTCCATTCCTGACGCACCATCCAGCGGGCATAGCTGTCGGGGCCGGGAAAGACATCGGCACTCACCTTCTTTCCCTTGGCATGAACGGCATCCACCAGTTTGTTGACCAGGGCCGTAACGGCATCGCAGCGGAATTGCGCCCATTCCTTGACTTTGGATGGATCGGTGTATTTGCGGATGTCTATGCCTGTCTTCTGCTTAAAATCACTCACACAGGCGTCACAATAGCAATAGTCTGCCTTGGGGTACTCTCCGTTCATGATCAGTCCGTACTTCTCCCACAAGCCTTCTGCCAGAATCACATCGGCGTAGCGTATGTAGTCGAGCTGCACGTAATCGACCGTCGGAATCTCCGCTACAGCCTGATAACGCCGGGCAAGGTAATCGCCCACCGCAGGATTGTGGGGGTCGAGTGTCGTATAGTAGCTCACATAAGCAGGTTTGTCATAGGCCGACTCGCCCAAGCGGTTGACCGTGTACCAGGTGGAGTCACATCCGGCATGTATCATCGTGGGAATCCATGCGTGATACTCAAGCCCGACCTTGTGGGCGGCCTTCGAGGCCGCCACGATGTGGAGCGAATCAAAACCGGCATTGAAGCATACACCGTCCACACCGTGCTTCTTCAGCTCTTTCATCTCTTTGAGAAGGGCCTTGTTGTCCGCATAACTGTCATGCCATTGCATCCACACGTACAAACGGGGCTGCGCCACAAGGGGCAACATGCAAAGTGACAGCAGGGAAATCAATAGATACTTTTTCATAAATAGGTTACTGTTGGATGGCAGGCAGGAGGCCGTATCACAGGAAGACAGCCCGCCCTGCCATAGATTAGATGGGGTTTATTTGTTTTTCGCCTTCGTATAATAGATGCATCCGTCCTCGTCAAGAGCCAGACAGCCGCCGTCCTTGTAGCGGACACTTACCTCGAAAGTGCGTGTCGTAGCTTCTACCTGCAGCGTCGCCCCTTCCGGCAAGGTGGCTAAGTCCGCCTTGCTGAGATTGAAATCCTTAAGCTTCGCCATGTATCGGCCATGCTTCTGCCAGCTCTCTTCCTGGGCATAGAAAAGTGCCCAAAGCAGATGGCGTTCCGCCGCATCCGCCGGCTGACGGTAAGCCTCGGGCTGCTGTCCGCAGGAGGTCGGCGAGAGTTGCAGGTAGCCCCAGCGCTCAGGCATGTGCATGGCTATCTGCCCCGTAGCGCCCCAAGTCCAGTTGTCCTCGGGCAAGTATTTGCCATCCGCGTTTCGCTTGCGGCTGTATTTGCCATTGGCATCCACCTCATACTGCCATTCCACACGGGAGAAGCCCAGACGCAAGGTCTTGCCGGCTTGGAGCACGTTGCCGAAGTCATTGGCCAAAGCCTTGCGTGGGATGGCCATCTCCACGGTCCAGCCCTCATCGGTGTCGCTCGCGTCATTGAGCGTGCCCTGCACCTGCGTGGCCACCTGCAAACCGGGGCAGTTCCACTGGAACTGCACGAAAGTACCGTGCGGCGAGCGGTAAGGGCGGGTGATTGAAAGGTCAAACACATTGGCCAAGGCATTGACCTCTATCTCAAAATAGTTCTGCCCGTCACCGTCCGGATCAATGAACACCTCGAAATCGTTGTTATAGAACACTACGGCATCGCGCTCCGTCAGGTCCGCCCAAACGTGCGGGTCGTCCAGCTTGGCCGCCACATAGAGGTAGTTGTCGTCCCACAGCATCTTGGCTGTTGTCTGATAGCGGGGCTTGGGAAAACCCTCGCCGCTGATGTCCACAAAATGGGTGATCGGCTCTGCCTGCTGCCAAGCCGGCTCGTCCAGCTTGCCATCAATGGTAAGAATGCCCACACTGCGCTGACAGACATAGTGCTGCGGCTCGGTCAGGAAACGGGCGAAGCGTTCTGTAGGCGACTGCTGGGCAGAAGCCGTAAGGGCACAGGCGGCAAGAATGAAGGAGAATGTTTTTCGCATCATGTGTCAAATGTCTCTATCAAATAATCATGCTTGTTATTGTATCGTGAAATGGTCGCGCAAGCGTATGTCATTGCTGGCCACACCTACCATCACCTCAAACTCTCCCGGCTCGACCACCTTTTGCATATGCAGGTTGTAAAGCGCCAGATCATCGGCAGTCAGGTTAAACTGAACGTCCCGGCTCTCCCCCTTGCGCAACTCCACGCGCTCAAACGCTTTCAACAGCTGTGGCGAGGTCTCTACGGAACTTACCTTGTCGTTGATGTATAGCTGTACGACCTCTGCCCCGTCACGGTCTCCCTCATTGGTCACCGTCACCGTCACCTGCTGCAGCACGCCGGGCACAGCCGATGGGCTGACACGCAGGTTGCTGTAGGCAAAGCGGGTATAACTGAGTCCGTAGCCAAAGGCATAGAGGGGGGACTCGGGCATGTCTATGTAATTGTGCGAGAAATGCTTGGAGTAGTACACAGGCAGCTGCCCCACTCCCCGGGGAATACTGACCGGCAAGCGTCCGGCCGGGTTGTAATCGCCAAAGAGCACATCGGCAATGCCTGCTCCCCCCTGCTCCCCGGGATACCAGGCAGTGCAGAGGGCCGCAGCCTTCTCCGAGGCCAGCGTCATGTCGAGCGGACGCCCGGCTATGTAGACCACCACCACTTTTCTTCCGGTAGCCAAGAGGGCCTGCATCAGTCTCTCCTGATCACCCATCAAGTGCAGGTCTGCACGGTCGTACCCCTCACCACATTCCATGTCGGCCAAGGTCTGGGGCGAACCGCTCACATCAGCCGCACCGGTAGAGTAATACTTGGTCTTGAAATCACGGGCGCTCGATCCGCCCACCACAAGCACCGTCACATCGGCTGCCTCACAGGCCCTGACGGCTGCGGCGATGTCTGTCTGCGTCGTGTCGCGCACCGCGCATCCCTTGACATAAGTGATCTGGGCCTGAGGCACTGCAGCCTTGATACCATCGAGCACCGTGCTTATTTCCTTACGGTCTTGCGGGGCGGTATAGTCGCCAAGCTGGTTGTAAATGTTGTCGGCATTGGGGCCGACCACGGCAATGCTGCGCAATTGCTTGGACAGAGGAAGCGTACCGTCATTTTTCAGAAGCACCACCCCTTCACGGGCCACTTCGCGGGCGACTTGCTTGTGAGCGGCGGAACGCACCTCACGGGCAGCGGCCTTCGGGTCTGCATAGGGGTTGGCAAACAATCCCAAATCGTATTTGAGAAGCAGCACGCGACGGACAGCCCGGTCTATGTCGGCCTCGCTCACAAGACCCTTCCGGAGCGCCTCCGCTATGTGGGCGTAAGATTTTCCCTCCAAATCGATGTCTACTCCAGCCTTCAGAGCCAGGGCGGCGGCCTCCTTATATCCCTCCGCACAATGGTGGGTAAAGGCGATGCCTTCTATGCTCTGGAGATCCGAATACACCACACCATCAAAAGCCCATTCCTTGCGCAACAAGTCGGTCAGCAGGGCAGCACTGCCCGTGCAAGGCACACCGTCGATGGCATTGTACGAAGTCATGATGCTGCCCACTCCGTTCCGAATCAGATACTCGAACTGGGGAATGTACTCACTGCGCAGCTGGCGCAGGCCGATATTGGCCTGCTCTCCGTTCAGACCGCCCTGAGGCACACCGTAAGCGGCAAAATGCTTGAGGGTTGCCACGACATGACGGCCATCTGCCCATTCGCCCTTGGACTTGTCGCCCTGCATGCCGCGCACTACCCCGCCGGCCATACGGGCCGTGAGTACCGGATCTTCGCCAAAGGTCTCCTCCATGCGCGACCAGCGGGGTTCACGGGCGATGTCGACTACCGGGCCGTAACCCACACCGGCGCCTTGCAGGCGCGCTTCCCGCCCGATCACACTACCCATGCGCCGCATCAGTTCCGCGTTCCACGTACTGGCCTGCCCCAAAGCTGTAGGAAAGACAGTCGTGCCTATGGCCATGTGCCCGTGCGGACACTCCTCCGCGAAGAGGATGGGGATGCCCAAGCGGGTATGCTCCACGGCATAGCGCTGCATGGCATTGATCGCCTCCGCTGCCAATCGCGGGTTCAGGCCGTTCTCCAAGGTCTTGCGCGTCCAGGGATCAGCGCGCAGCACGCCCCAGAACGAGCCAATGGGCATGGTGTCCATGCGCTCGGTAAAGGCTTTGGACAAACGCACCTTTCCCTTGTCAGTCTTCTCGTACATGGGCCAGCCAAGAGGGCAGCTGATCTGCCCTATCTTCTCGGTCAGCGTCATCTTGGCCAACAGGCCGTCCACAAAGGACTCCCGGTCTGATGCCTTGGACTGGGCCTTTCCTTGTACAGGAACGGCCAGCAAACATAGGGATATAAGGAAAAACTTTATTTTCATCGCTTATTCAAACTCATAATTGGGAAAACAGGATGAGCGCTCCCTCCCGTTGCGTCCGCCTTGTCCGGACTGAGGACACGCCCCCCAATCCGAAGGAGGGCGAGACGGGGGACGGCACTCCCTGAATCCTACTTCCGGCCGATTTCAAAACGCAGAGCCACGCCATCACTCTTGGCCGAATTAGCGGGCAGATATACCCGTGTCACTCCATCGGCTGTGCTCCAGCGAAGCTTCTTACGGCTGGCGAGATCAATAACCTTGCTGCCCTTCTTAGGTTCGTTTCCGCTCCACTCTACATAGGCCGGCAAATCCTTGTCGTCAGCCTTGGGCACAATGGCGTAAAGGGTTTTCCCGTCCTTGTTGGCGGTGAACCACACGCTCTTGTCTGCATTGTGGTAGTTGGGCGTGGGCCGCGTGGCGTAAATGGCCTCTCCGTTGGCCTTCATCCAGCGACCGACCTCTTCAAGAATGGACACGGCCTTGTCTTCCAGTACACCCTCCGGAGTAGGGCCGACACCCAGCAGCAAGGAGCCACCCTTGGCCACGATTTCGCCCAGGATCCCTATGACACGGGCCGGGGTCTTGAAGACAGGGTGCTTCACGTAGCCCCAATCGTGTGTCAGCGTGATGCAGCTCTCCCACGGGTTGAGAATCTGTTCCTCGGGAATCGTTCGCTCGGGAGTCTGGTAGTTCTCATTCTTCCCGGGACAGGCACGCTCTACCACAATCAAACCGGGCTGATAGCTGCGGGCCATGTCTACGATGCTGTCAAGCTTGATGTCCTCACGCGGGGCGGTACACCAGCCTCCGTCAAGCCACAGGATGTCGAAAGGGCCATAGCCTGACATGAGTTCCTTGACCTGGTTGTACACGAAGCTCTGGTACTTCTTCCAGCGCTCGGGATACTGCTTGATGTCGTAATTGTGCATGCGGTTGTAAGTGGCCTTGGCCGGCCACCAGTAATACGGGCAGTGCCAGTCGGGCTTGGAAAAATAACATCCGGCCATCATACCCTCCTTGCGGAAAGCGTCAAAAACGTACTTGGCCACATCGGCACGGGGGTTGCCGGCAAAACCACTGTGCATCACGGTATAGTCCGTCTGCTTGGAGTCCCACAGGCAGAATCCGTCATGGTGCTTGGTGGTGAACACCACGTATTTCATGCCGGCATCCTTGGCCACCGAAGCCCACTGCTCGGGATTGAACTTCGTAGGGTTAAACTTGTCCTTCAAGCCGAAATACCACTGCTTGTATTCTTCATAGGTCTTGTCAGCAGGAGGAGTGATCCAGTCTTCTGAAGTGATAGACCATGACTCCACAATGCCGGGGACAGAATAAACACCCCAGTGCAGGATAATACCGAACTTGAGGTCTTCCCACTTGTCAAGCTTGGCAAGCACCTGCGGGTCAGTGGGAGCAATGTAGGTGTCGGATTTCTTGTGTACGTTGTCCTCCTGCGCACCAAGGGGCAGGAAGGAAGCTGCGCACAACATGGCCGCAGAGGCCGTCAATCGTTTGAATGGTAACATAGATGGTTATTTTAATTTTGTAAGGATGCTGTTATGAGCCGTACGGGCCGCTCAGGTGGAAGCTCTGTCCCGCAGGGTTCTTGTTCCAGACCGCAGATTTCCAGCCCCATGTGCCGCCCCAATTCCTCCCCATACGGCGCGGACTCAAAATACAGACTGTATTTATATAATTCAAGACTTGAAATTGAGCCAAGCCCCGTGCTTGGGGAGTCTGCAACGCTTGCAGCGCTGTCTGGATCAAGGCAAGACACCCATGAATCCTTACCTGATCCGGTTGTTCTAACAAAGCGCTACGCCGACATGGGAATGTCGGAAGGTGCCAAGTATTTGTGACAGGCGCAGCCTATCTTCTACAAAGATAGTGCAAGCCGAACGCCGTCAAGCCTGCTTGAACGGCTGAGGCGCAGCCTATCTTCTACAAAGATAGTGTAAACCCCAAGCAATTAGAAGCGCTTATTAAAAATTCCACGTGTCTATATCAACTTTTTACTCTATATGCCTCCATCGGCCCATACCTTTTCAAGAGTAAGATGCAAATTAAGCCACATACTGACAATCACAGGTGCGCAGACAGAGCCCATGCCCCTTACTGCTCAAGCCATTGCAAGTTGAAGGCATAGTGTATGCGGCTCGACAAGAGGTGAATCAAGCCGTCAGGCGATTGCGTGGCAGCCAGATACCCCCGAGGCTCGGCATGCGTGCGATCCATTTGGAAAAACTGCGTCCATGCCCCGCCATTGAGCACACGCTCATGCCCGTCCGTAATCAGTTTTCGCACCGGCCAGGTGCGCCCCTCATCGTACGACAAGGCGGCATAGAGTCCATAACCCTTATATTGCACTCCATCTTGGCTGAAGATGAATCCGCGCTCATTCTCCGGTGTACGTGTAGGATGGTCGGTAAAGCTGAGGAGAAGGATCGGCCCTTCCTGCAAGCGCAGGAGCACCAGCCGCTGGTGTCCTTGGATGGGCGGAAAGGGTGATGGCGAGTATGTCCAGCTGCGGCCACCGTCTTTCGATATACTGACCGGAAGATGCAGGCGACCGTCCGCCCCCTTGACAGCCGACTGAATGCCGCGTCCCATGGCCATCAGACTTCCGTCTTTCAGCTGCACCACGCCGGCATGAATGCCGGCTATGCTCCCTCCTTTGCCCCCAGACTTGAACTCCGCAGGCTGAGGCGAGCCGTCCCAAGGGTCCAAACTGTGTCCGGCCCGGTAGAAATGCACGGACGTACCGTCCTCACCTTCAGGTCCCGCATCGCACAATTGCACGATGCAGCCGTCCGACAGCACAATAGGGCCTGCTATGACCTGGTGACGGGGGCGGTGCTCTGGCTCTATCAGACGCGGCCGCTGCCAAGTACGCCCGTTGTCGGTGCTCACACGCAGGCAAAGCGCCAGATTGCGCCAGTCACCGGCCTGCTCCACCCCATTGAAATGATAGAGGGTGCCACGTCCATCATTGAGCAGGGAGGAACCGGTCAGATTGCGGTCGGCCACCCTGAAGAACTCGCGGGCCGGAGTCCATGCGGACGCACCCGGATGCAGACGCGAGCTGAGCACCACCATGTCACGGGAGTTCTCCGCCTCGGCGGAAAACCAGATGGCCAGCAAGTCGCCATTGTCACACCAGGTTATGGCGGGCTGGTGATTATGACTATAGAACGGGACACCTTCACCGCAAGCGGGTGGTATCACGAAAGGCTGCGGTTCGGCGAAGTAAGGATGAGAATGCCTGTGCGCCGCCCAGTCATACCGGTGGGAAGCGGTCACTGTCATGTCATTCCCCACGCCTGCAGCGGATACGGGCAAGGGAGCTGACGCATCCTGCAGCAGTTTGTCGAGGGAAGGCAGATCCGAACGTGGGGACAAGTCTTCCACTATACGGAAGCCGGTAAGCGAATGGCTGTCATCGGGCAGCATGGCCAAGCGGTTGGCCGAACGCAGGTAACGCTCTGGCGTGTTGTGACTGCCGCCACGCGTGACCTTGGCCATGCCCTGCGACGGCCCGAGAGGATCGGCCCGCTCCTCCGCCCCATAAGGGCCATACCAGTCCAGGCACCACTCTTCAACACCCCCGTGCATATCGTAAAGGCCAAAGGCGTTCGGCTCATTTTGCGCTACCCTCAAATTGACAGGACGCAAATAACGGGTGTGCTGCTGGTTACGCTGAAAACTCGCAGGGAGGCCGTCACCGGTGTAGAAAGGCGTGAGCGTCCCGGCCCGGCAGGCGTACTCCCACTCCGCCTCCGTGGGCAGACGGAAGCGCCGCCCCGTCCGGTTGCTGAGCCACTGGCAATAACGAATGGCATCGGCCCAAGTGACGTTGCTGACCGGCTCATCATCTGCCAGACACAGGCTGTCGCGTCCCCGCAGTGCCGCATGTCTGGGGCAGAACCGCTCGTATTGCGCATTGGTCACCTCCGTGCGGCCCATACGGAAGGGATGGGAAATTCTGACTCTGTGGTAAGGAGCCTCGTCGAAGTCCACCCCCGTCCCCATGGACCCCATACCGAATGAGCCGGCAGGTATGTCGGCCAACGGAGGAACGACGCTGTCAGAAACGATAGGGTGAACGCCCCTTTTCAGTATCGGAGAGCCGGCAGGTCCTGCCAATGAAGAAACTGGCGGCAGTGCCATCAGGCAAGCCATGCCTATCCAATAATGTAGATTTCTCATTTTGCAACCTATTAAAAGCTGCAAGCCCCGCTACCCGGTGAAGGGTGGCGGGGCTTGCTCATGGCCTGACTGTCCTCTCAGCCTGTGGCACAAGAGGCAGTCAGGGATTCGTTCTCCTGCTTACTTGGCATCCCACCACATGCGTGAGGTAAACGTGTTGCCATCACTCAGGCGGCTCACTGCCTCCTTGTAATGCTCATTGTTGTTCTGTTCCTCAGCGGAAGGATAGGTGAAGCGGCGGGGAATCGTCTTGTTGTTCGTGGCACTCTGCGCATAAGCGGCTGTACGCTCCTCCACGAGCTTGGGATAGCCCGTGCGGCGCCAGTTGGCGAAACTCTCATACTCATCGCAGAAAGTGGCGATCCAATACTGAGTGCCCAGCTGCTCAAGCTGCGCCTCCTTGCTGGAAGCAAAAGGATTGGCGGCCAGATAAGCCTCTATCGCATCGTCTGTGAGGTACTGCTTGTAAAGAGCCACCGCACCATCGCTGGTATAAGCGCTGAACTGCTTCATGGCAGCACGCACGCCGGCCTCGTAGTATGCCTTGGCATCGCCGGTGATGTATCCCTCCACAACGGCTTCAGCCAGAAGGAAGTTGGTCTCGGCAGCCGTCACAATCATCGTGGGCGACTTCTCATTGCCATAGGTATAGCGGTTGGCCACAGAGTATTTGCTGCGATACAACTCTACGTCCTTAGTGCCGTCGGCCTTGGTGATAAGGCTGTTGAACTCTGTTGCCACATCGCCGTACTTGCTGTTGCCGATATAGCGCTCATCGTTCTGCGAAGCGGTATAGCCGCCATTAGGCAGGCCACGCTGTACGGAAGGATCGGTATTGCCCATCTCGTACTTGGCGTTGCTGCTGTTGTATGTGGGATTCTCGCAAACCGTGCCGATCAATGCCAGACGGGGGTCAGAAGTGTTCTTCAACTGGTCTACGAAAGTCTTGCTCAAGTAGAAGATACCCGGATCGGAATTGCCGAAGATCTTGGCGTAAGGCTCAGCCGAGTCATCGGCAGAGTTGCCGTCCGTATGGTTGAGGTATACGTTGTCAGCAGCATCCGTGATCAGGTATTTGCCGTTCTCGCGGGTAGCCTTGGCAATATACGTCTGCAGCAACTGCTTAGCATCAGCGTCCGTCGCAGCCACCTTGGTGAGACGCATGGCCACACGCAGCATCAGCGAATTGGCGAATTTCTTCCATTTGTCCACATTGCCGTTCATGTAGAGGTCATGTTTGGCCATATAGGCTGTCGACCCCTCCGTGAGTGCGTCCTGAGCCTCATCGAGTTCCTTGAGCAGGTCGGTGTAGATGTCCTTCTGCTTGTCGTACTTGGGATAGTAAGTCAAGTCAGCCTGACCTGCCTCAGAATAGGGGATGTCTCCATAAAGGTCGGTCATGCGATGGAAGAGGTAGGCACGCATGATGCGGGCCATCTGGTAGTCATTTTCATAACCTGCCTTTCCGTTCCAGCTGCGCAGCACGTCCTGCACGTCACGGATAGCACCACGGCTGCCCTTGTACAAGGCTTCCCAGTAGGCAGACGAGTAACCGTCGCTCCAAGCATAGCAGTTGTAGGTACTCCAATTCTCGATGGCGGTGACATGCTGCACAAACTGACCCGAATAAATAAGGCCGTTGCGCCACACATCCCAGTCTGACCCCAGTGCTTGGTGCTGCACCTGTGAAAACACGAAGGTGTAGTCCATATTCTGCTGGTTAGGGTGTTCGGGGTCTACGTTGACATCGCCGAAATCGCTGCACGATGTGGCACCCATACCGACAAAGGCGAGAGCGGCGAAGAGATATTTGATTGATTTCATTGTTTCTTGATTTGTTAAGTGCTAAGAGAGTATGCAGCTGTTTAGAACTTCACATTGACGTTGAAACCGATGCTGCGCGTAGCGGGATAACCGTTGAGTTCCAAACCCTGACCGTTGGTATTGTTATAGGCGGACTCAGGATCAATATTGTCGGTGTGCTTGATAATGGTCCACAGATTGCGGCCGACCAGCGAGATCGTCACGCTCTTCAGCGCTTTCTGGCGCTCAAGCAGTGAAGCCGGCAACGTATAGCCCAAGGTCAGCTCACGGAGCTTCAGGAAGCTGGCATTGTAGAGGAACTCTTCGGCGATGTTATTGTTCACAATACCTTGCCAGTAGTCCTGCGCCTTGACAGCTACGGTGTTGGGTACATAGGACTGTGAAGCGTCGTCCCACATCACGCCCTTGCCGACCAGCGTACCGTTGGCGTCGGTCTCACGTCCCGTCAATGTCTTCTTGTGAAGACCCTCGTTGTAGAACGAGTAGTTTGAGCCGGAGAAGAGCTTGGCGCCCCACTTGAAGTCGAGCATGAAAGCCAATGTAAAGTCCTTGTAGTGGAACTCATTGCGCCAGCCGCCTGTGAGCTTGTACACGCCGGTGCCGAGGTTCTGCAACTCATCGGAAGCCTGGGCAATGCCGTCTTTGAAGACTATGTTGCCTTGGCCGTCACGCTTGTAAGTATGGCCAACGAGCATGCCATAGGGCTGACCTACGATATTGGAAACCGTCACATTGCCGGAACGGGCCGAAGCGCCGTCAATAGAAAGACTCTTCACGCCCTCACCGAGATACTTGACCTTACTGTCGTTGTAAGAGAAGTTAAAGGTGGACTGCCAACGGAAATCACGGGTACGCACGGGAGTGGCATCTACCATGAACTCAAAACCACTGTTCTGGATCTCACCGACGTTGGCGATATGGCTGGCCCAGCCTGACGCGCCCGAATTGGTAATGACAGCGATATCGTCCTTTGTGTTCTTATTATAATAGGCCATATCGAAGCTCAAACGGTTGTTGAGGAACGACATGTTAAGACCCACCTCATATTCTGATATGCGTACAGGCTTCAGCTTGTTATTGGGATAGACTGACGTACTCGGGCCGGCGAGCTGCTGGCCATTGACAGTATAGCTCTTCAGCTCGTAGCTGATCATATTCTGATAAGCGGACGTACCATTGGAAGCTGAGGCGTAAGAAGCGCGCAACTTACCGAAGGTCAGCCAATCGCCATGCTTGAAAGTATCAGAGAACACCCAAGAAAGCGTTGCGGAGGGATAGAAGTAATGGTTGTTGTCCGGGTCGAGCGTGGAGAACCAGTCGTTACGGCCGGTCAAGTTGAGGAACACTTGGTTTCTCCAACCGAAATCAGCGGTTGCGTAAACGGAATTTACACGGTACTCATTATAGATCTTTTTGCCGCGCTTGTCACCGAGGTTGTTGACGGACCAAATGCCCTCGAGCACGAACGGACGACCGCCATCGAAGAGCCACTGCTTCGTGATGTCGCGCTGGCGATTGCCACCCAATGAGGCGCTGACGCTCCAGTCGCCCCAGGTTTTGTCAAAGCCCAACAAATAGTTGAGGTTGATCTCCGAGTAATTCTGTTCGTACTCGATCAGGTAGCCGGTGGGGTCAGCAGCCGCACCGGTAGGCTGAACCTGCTTGAACTCATAGCTGTAGCCATCGCGCTGAACGGCGCCCTGTATGTAAAGCCAGTCTGTGATGTCCCACTTCAAAGTGGCGGCGCCCGTCAGACGGTTACGGTTGGATTCGTTGGTCTTGCGATACTGCAACCAATAGGGGTTGTTGAAGTAAACGTTGTTACCACCGATCATCTCAGAGCCGTCGGCGTTTGTACCCCACCCCATCTCGGTGCCTTCCAGCCAGCGCACATCAAACGAATTGGCACGGTGCAGCAGGGAAGCGTTGGTGTTGCCATTGCCATCCGACAGGTTGGAACGGCCCTTGTTCTTCTCAAACACATAATTGGCGTTGACGGTCAGATGCAGGTTGTCGAGAATATCATAAGTGGTATTCATGTTGATGCCCTGCTGGTTGAACGAGGCGTTGGGCAGGTTGCCCTTCTCGTAAATATTGGACACGCCAAAACGGTAAACAATCTTCTCCGCCGAACCGCTGAGAGCGACAGACGAAGCATTGTTGATACCCGTCCGGTAGAAGTTCTTCCAGTTGTCTATATAAGAATAGGCATACTTGTCACCCTTGAAATTGACAGCCTCGCTGCCATCCATGCGAGCGCCCCAGCTGGAGGTCTCCGTAGCGCGGGCAGTCGTGGCGTCCACAGGCTTCTGACCATAAGAGCCTTGGCCGTAAACTTTCTGGAAGTCGCGATAGTCATAAATGGTATTGAAGGTCAGGTTGTTGTTGAACTCTACGCTGACAGGCTTGCCCTTCTTACCGCTCTTCGTTGTGATGAGGATGGCGCCGTTACCGCCACGATAACCGTAAAGGGCCGAAGCGGCGGCACCCTTCAGCACCTGCACGCTTTCAATGTCATCCGGGTTGATATTAGCCAAACCATCGCCTTGGTCCAGACCACCCCATGTGCCGGCAGTTCCCAGACTGGAGTTGTCGAAAGGCACACCGTCCACCACATAAAGAGGCTGGTTGTTGCCGGTCAACGAAGCGTTACCACGGATTACTACACGAGAAGAGCCGTTAGCGCCAGTGGAATTACCAGCCACACTGACACCGGCCACTTTACCGGTAAGGGCGTTACCCAAGTTTAGGTCACGGGATTGGGTAAACTCATCACCGCCTACCTTCGTGGTAGAATAACCGAGCGAACGCGCCTGCCTCTTGACACCGAGAGCCGTCACAACTGCTTCATTGAGGGCGGTCGAAGAATCCTCCTTCATCTGTATGTTCATGGCAGAACCGTCCCAAGCGGCACTGAACGGCACATAGCCTACATATGAAACGCTGATGACATCACCCTTGTTGACACCGTCCAACGTGAATTTGCCGGCCACATCGGTCATGACCATCTTCCGAGTGCCTTTCACAAAGACTGAAGCGCCCACCATGGGCTGTCCTTGGGCATCGAGCACTACACCCGTGCATTTTCCGACCTGTTGGGCCACCTGCATACCAGCCATGTTGTCCGAAGTGGAACCGGCCAAGGCTGCAGCAGGGATGCACCCCAACATCAGAAGCAACGTACTGACAGTTTTAAGCTGCTTTCTCATGTGTTTTTTATTTAATAGTTTGCTGTACAGGCATTCCGTTCTCTTCCAGAGAACTCTGATAAAAAACGGATGTGCCTGTTACCTTATCATTTAGTTAATGCGACAAAAGTATAATGAATTGGCAAAACAAGCATACCCCGCCATTAATATTTTTATAGGAAAAATATTTTTTAAGACTGTAGCTTGACAAACGGAGATTGCTTACTGGCACTTTTACGGGCGTTCCTATCCTCTTTCTGTCATTTACTCTATACAATCAAACAAATTAGGCTCAATGTATGCCTCTACTGATTCTCATTTTGAAATATCACTCTCCAGCCTGTACCTCTCACAATTATTTACGTTTATAGAAGGCGTTCCCCTGCGGCAGGTTCCCCAGAGAAGAAAGCCGAACTGTAGTGATGGATTTACAATGGGGAACAGGCTCTAAATGCGGTGATTAGGGAGGAAAAGCAGATTTGAAGACGGCATAATCTGAAAAAGATCAATCTCACACCATTTATTCTCTATTTCATCTCAACATGGTCACACCCATTTAACTTGACATCCCACTCCCACACTGCCTTTGTCGCGGTCACTACTCTCAACAAAAGAGCACTACAAGCTCAAAGCCATCCCCTACGGCATGAAAGTCACGAACAGACAATATACAACAAAAATGAAAAGACTGGCATAGTTCTCCAAAGAGCAAGCCTTCTCATCTACCATGGAATAAAAACTTTACCTTATTAGAAAAAGAAGACATATTGGCGTGGCAAATATTTTACATTATCACTAATTTTGCACAACACAATACAACCGCGACCTGATCTGTCATATTCTCTAATCACCGCAATTAGGAACGGCAGCTTACGCTGGTTAATCATAAAAATCAAAGTATTAACTCACCTAAACAGCTCAAAATGAAAAATGTCTTATCTTTTTCTGCCATGAGCAAGCCGTCAAGCTCCAAACTGCCTACAGTCATGGCTGGCGGCCTCCTGCTCCTGGCAAGCGGCCTGTCCCTGCCCGTCATTGCGGAAACAGCCCACGCACATGAGACGTACGCTACACAGCAGGCCAACACCGTGACAGGAACAGTCATCGATGATCGGGGCGAACCCGTCATCGGAGCTACCGTTGTCGTGAAAGAACACAAGGGGATCACCTCAACAGATGTGAACGGACGCTTCAGCATCCGCGGAGAAAAGGGCAATACCCTTATCGTATCATGCATCGGCTACAAACGTATTGAGATGACCATCGGAGACGGCCCCATCAATCTTGTCATGAAGGATGACGGACAGTCGCTCAACGAGGCTGTAGTTGTCGGATTCGGCACGCAAAAGAAAGTCAATCTCACCGGTTCAGTCAGCACTGTCGGCGCAAAGGACATCGCCGCACGCCCTGTCAACAACGTGACAGACGCTTTGCAGGGTGTCGTTGCCGGTATGAACTTCTCGACAGGTTCCGGTGGCGGTGCATTGAACTCCAATAAAAGCTACAACATTCGCGGTACAGGCACCATCGGCGCCGGATCAAGCGTTTCGCCACTGGTACTCATCGATGGCATGGCCGGAGACCTCAGTACCCTCAACCCGCAAGACGTAGAGAACATCTCCGTACTTAAAGACGCATCCGCCTCATCCATCTATGGTTCACGTGCAGCCGGCGGTGTCATCCTCGTTACCACGAAAAAAGGCAAGGAGGGCAAAACCTCTGTCAACTACAACAATTCCTTCCGTTTTAACTCTCCGCTAAACATGCCGGAGATGGCCAACGCGCTGGAATACGCCTATTACTTCAACGATGCGGGCAACAGCGTGATGTTCAACGAAACGAAGATCCAGCAAATCAAAGACTACATGGCAGGCAAGCCCGGCGCCACCTCCATGTATGCCAATGCCAACGGACAGTGGGAGATCTGGGACGACCTCAACCTGCTGCCGACGGGCAACACCGACTGGCTCAAAACGCACTTTGGCAACAGCTTCTCACAGGAGCACACACTCAGCATCAACGGAGGTACAGAGAAAGTGCAGTATTACTTCTCCGCCAACTACCTCGGACAGAACGGTATCCTCAAACAGGCCGACGACAAGCAGCAACGCTACACCGTCACCGGTAAGATCAACGCCCAACTTGCATCTTGGGCAAAGATGGGATACAGCGTGCGTTTCAACCGCCGCGACTATGAGCAGCCGTCCTACATGAACGACCTCTTCTACCACAATGTCTGCCGCTACTGGCCCATCATCCCCGTAACGGACCCCAACGGACACTACACCGTAGAGTCGAAAATCAACCAGCTCCTGCATGGTGGTATTGAAAACGACCAGAACGATGACCTCTCGCAGCAATTCTCACTGACAATTACGCCTTTGGCTGGGTGGAACATCAATGCGGAACTGAACTACCAAACGACCAACCGCTTCTACCACGAAGACTACCAGACAGTCTACGGCTACGATGTGGAGGGGAATCCCTTCGTCATCGACAACGCGACTTCCAGCGTCTATGAGTACGGCTACAAGCAGAACTATTTCAACCCCAACATCTTTACCGAATACGCCCACACCTTCAACGAAGCCCACAACTTCAAGGTGATGGCCGGATTCCAGAGTGAATGGAATCGCTATAGGACACTCTCCGGACAGCAGGACGGCATCATCGGAGGCGTGCCCACACTCAATACCACATCCACCAACGCCAGAACCAGCGGCGGCTACTACAGCTGGTCTACAGCCGGTTTCTTCGGGCGTGTCAACTATGACTACCAAGGGCGTTACCTCTTGGAAGGAAATATCCGCTACGACGGCTCATCACGCTTCTTGCAAGATAAGCGTTGGAACTGGTTCCCCTCCTTCTCCGTAGGCTGGAACATCGCACGCGAGGAATTTTTCGAATCTCTCAATCCATACATCGGAACCCTCAAGCTACGTGCCTCATGGGGTATGCTGGGCAACCAAAACACCGACAGCTGGTATCCCTTCTACAGCGCCATGGGCTATAGCGCCAATGCCGGCAACTGGCTGATCGGCGGGAAGAAGCCCAACATCGCCAGCGAACCGACACTCATCTCCACCAGTCTCACTTGGGAGAAGAGCCGCACTTGGGATATCGGTCTCGATGTCACCGCATTCCGCAACCGCTTGAGCCTTACGTTCGACTACTTCCAGCGCAAGACCTACGACATGGTAGGCCCCGCTCCCGAACTGCCTGACGTGCTGGGTGCAGCAGTACCTAAGGTCAACAACTTAGACATGACCTCCAAAGGCTGGGAACTCGCCGTCAGCTGGCGTGACAACATCCGCGACTTCTCTTACGGAGTGTCGCTCACCCTCGCGGACAACCGTGTGGTTATCGATAAATACCCCAACCCGTCCAAGACTCTCTCCAACACCTATTATAAAGGAGCCTACCTGGGTGACATCTGGGGCTACACGACCATTGGCATCGCCAAAACCGATGAGGAAATGAACGCCCACCTGCAAAACGCCAACCAAGACTACTTCGGCGCCAACTGGGCTGCCGGCGACATTATGTACGCTGACCTCAACGGTGACGGCAAGGTGGACGGTGGAGAAGGAACTGCCGACAGCCCCGGCGACCGCCGTATCATCGGGAACTCCACGCCGCGCTACAACTTCGGCCTCAACATCGATGCGTCATGGAAGGGCTTCGACCTTAAGATCTTCTTCCAAGGCACGCTTAAGCGCGACTATTGGGCTGACGGCCCGATGTTCTGGGGAGCCAGCGGAGGCAAGTGGCAGAGCGTATGCTTCAAAGAACACCTCGACTATTTCCGCAACGACCCCAATGACCCGATGGGTGTAAACCTCGACGCTTACTATCCGCGTGCGGACTGGTCCACCAGCAAGAACCAGGCGGTACAGACACGCTACCTGCAGAACGCGGCCTACGCCCGTCTGAAGAACGTGACCCTCGGCTATACGCTTCCGGCTGAGTTGAGCAAGAAGTTCTACTGTCAGAACCTGCGCGTCTTCGTGTCCGGAGAGAACCTGCTCACTATCACAAGCTTCACAGGCATGGCCGACCCTGAACTGGTCGGCGTCGGTTCCTGGGGCTTCGGCAAGACATACCCGCTCTCCAAGACCTTCTCAGTAGGTCTCAGCGTGACCTTCTGACCCCACCCCCTTCCATGCCTTGTGCATTCAGACAATTCACCCTTACTATAATAAGCATAAAAATGAAAGCGAAATATATTGCCGGTTACCTGATGTTGGGCTTGTTGGGCATCACCACAACGGTGAGCTGCAACGACTACCTCGACAAGGAGCCAGAGGATCAGATCATCCCCGAAAAGTATTTCACGCAGGAGGCCGACCTCGCCGCCTACTCTATCAACCTTTACAATTTCACGACCGTCGGTGTAGGTTCGTATGGAATCAGCGTGTTCAGTAATGACAATGCCACCGACAACCAGGCGGCCCGCACTGCCTCCACCCGCTGGGAACCCGGCCAGTGGCAGGTAGGGTCATCATCCAGCAATGGTGACGGCGGCGTGTGGGACTGGTCACAAGTGCGCCACTGCAACTACTTCTTCGATCAGGTATTGCCCAAGTACGAAGCGGGTTCCATCAGCGGCGACCCCGCCAACATCAAACACTATATCGGCGAGATGTACGTGCTTCGCGCCTACGCCTACTTCGACAAGCTCAGCAGCATCGGCGACTGTCCCATCTTCACCACCGCACTGCCTGACGACAAGGAGACGCTGATGAAATACTCCGTACGCCAGCCGCGCAACAAGGTAGCCAGATTCATTCTCGAAGACCTTGACAAGGCCATTGAGCTGCTCAAAGACGAGTCTCCTTCAGGCAAGGTACGCATTTCCAAGAACGTCGCCCACCTGCTGCGTTCACGCGTTGCCCTCTTTGAGGGAACTTGGGAGAAGTATCACGCTGGAACGGCCTTCGTGCCAGGCGGAAAAGGATGGCCGGGGAAGGCTGAAGACGCAGCCGACTACAACAACGCCACGGAAGTGTCCTTCTTCCTCAGCGAAGCTGCCAAGTCCGCACAGGTTGTAGCAGACCAAGTGGTCGGGCAACTGGCAGAGAATACGGATACAGAAGAGGGCATGGACGCTTCGCTGACCAACCTCAACCCCTACTACACCATGTTCTGCGATGAGAATATGGAAAGCTATCCTGAGGTCATCATGTGGAGACAGTTCGACCGCGAGGCCGGCGTGACACACAACATACAGATGCAGCTGGAACGCAATGGCGGTGGCACAGGCTACACCCGCGGCCTTGTCAACTCCTTCCTCATGGAGAACGGTCTGCCCATCTACGCAGCCGGTTCCGGCTATGACACGGAATGGGAGAAGCAAGGCGTAAAGGCCACACTGCAAAAACGCGATTCACGTATACGCATCTTCACCAAGCAAGACGGTGACGTAGACTACTATGCTGCCGACGGCACACCTGTCTTGGCTACGGAAGACTGGCTTTTCAAAGGCGACAGCGAGACCCGCATGGTCACGGGCTTTGCACTGAAGAAAGGCAAGCACTACTCCAACGAAATGCAGCTATACCATGGCTACGGCACATCGGGCAGCGTAGTGTTCCGTGGCGCTGAGGCACTGCTCAACTACATCGAAGCCTCCTATGAGCTCAATGGAAGCATCGACTCCAAGGCTGACGAATACTGGAAGGCACTCCGCCGCCGTGCCAAGGTGAGCGAGGACTATCAGGCCACCATCAATGCAACAGACATGGCACAGGAGGCCAAGGGTGACTTTGGCGCTTATTCTCACGGACAGCTCATCGACGCCACCCTCTACAACATTCGCCGCGAACGCCGTAACGAATTGATCGCCGAGGGCATGCGCTGGGATGACCTGCGCCGCTGGCGATCCTGTGATCAGGTGAACGGCTACCAGATCGAAGGCATGCGCTACTGGGGTTCCGTATATGCCGACCCCAACAGTTCCTTCTTCCTCAAAGACGATGCGGGAAACAACCTTTGCAAGGTCGATGTAGACGGTGAGAAAGGAAACATGAGTGACGAGACCATCAGCGGTGTCTACGTACGTCCCTACCAGATCACCCGTGTGAACAACCTCGTCTTCGACGGCTACAAGTTCACGCCGGCCCATTACCTAAGCCCCATACCGCAGAGCGTCTTCCGCAAGACGGCCAGCAACGAGAGCGACCTCTCCACCTCCGTAGTCTACCAGAATCCCGGATGGCAACGCGTGGCAGGAACCACTCCCTCCACGGTAGAATAATCTTGCCGGACTGACTTTCGGGCAGCCCCTTTTCTTGACAACTGCCCCATCCCGTCCTACTACAGGTGGCGGCCGTCTGCTTCAGTGAAGCGGGCGGCCGCCATCCTTTTTCACTTTTCCACAATGAATGTCCCCTCTCCCGACATGCACACCTGCCCCACCGCATGCCTATAACATGGACTTCGAATCCGCCCCCTTAAATCCATTATCCTTCTTACCAACCATTGCCATTTAGATAAAAATATCGCAGAGATTCTCACGGAACAGAAATTCAACGTCTCTTTCAGAGCAAGCGCCGAATGTGACAAAACAACGCGCACAAGCCATTTATAAAAAAATCGCAATACTAATTACACATGTGTCATACACACCAAGAAAGTGCAACAAATTAGCTTACATAAACCATATAATGCTATATGCACATTCCGTATTTATACAAAAAATCTGTCATATCATAAAAATAACAAGTCAAACATTTTGCATGTGTGCTAAAAATATTATTACATTTGCCGCAGAACTACAAACAAACCGTACAATATCCTACGTAGAATCCACTTTCCCAACTCGTGGTCGCAGGCCGTTGTATCTTTACAAACTTTTAATTTGCTATACATGAGAAAGCAACTCAAAACTGTCAGCGCGTTGCTACTTATGCTGGGATGCCTCCCGGTAGCAACGATGGCCAACCCGGCCTACAACAATACCGGAAACATCGGGATTACACAGCAAGCGGACAAATGCACAGGTGTAGTAAAAGACGCTACAGGCGAACCCGTCATGGGGGCTTCGATTGTGGTGAAAGGCACCAAACTGTCCACAACAACCGATGCGGACGGCAAGTTCCAGCTCAGCGGTGTCAAGACCGGCGCAGTGATACGCATCTCCTTCATCGGCTACGAGACGCAGGAAGTAACCTTTACCGGACAGCCACTTGCCATCACAGTCAAAGATGCCGACAATGCCCTCGGCGAGGTTGTCGTAACAGCCCTCGGCATCAAGAAAGACGCCAAGAAAGTAGGCTACGCCGTAAGCACCATCTCTGCAGACGACCTCACGAAGACCGGAGCCTCGAACATTGCCGCCGGTATCTACGGTAAGGCAACCGGTGTACGCGTGCAATCCGCCCCGGGTGGCAACACCTCGGCTGTATCGTTCTCCGTCCGCGGCCTCTCATCCATCACGGGCAATACGCAGCCGCTCATCATCCTGGATGGCGTGCCCATCCACAACGGCAATACCAATAACCAAGACTATTGGGGCAACCAACGCATCAACTCCAACGGCGTAGTGGACATCAATCCCGATGACATCGAGAACATGTCCATCCTCAAAGGTGCAGCCGCGTCGGCACTCTACGGTTCAGAGGCAGCCAATGGCGTCGTGATGATCACGACCAAGAAAGGCAAGAAGGGAACGGGAACCCGGGTAAACTTCAGCGCGACCCTCAGCTTTGACAAGGTGGCCTACATGCCGGAAATACAGAAAGAGTACGGACCGGGATATGACAACTATGCCATTGGCAACAGTGAGGACATGACCGCCCTGACCGGCTTCACGAACTCGCGCTACTTCGACCGCAACGGCCAAGGTCTGTACACGACCAACCGCGCCACGTATTACTCCTGGGGCGCCAAGTACGACCCCAGCATCATGGTGGACTATTTCGATGGGACGAAGCGCGCATACGCGCCTATCGACCACAACCAGTGGGCCGACATCTTCCGCACCGGACTAAACCAGACCTACAACCTGGCTGTGACCAACGCTACCGAGCACAACCAGATACGTTTCTCCTACACGTACAACGACGCGCAGAGCATGCAGTACAACTCGAACAACCACAAGCACAATTTCAACTTGAGTGGTACGTTCGACATCGCCAAGACCATCAAGCTCAACTACACCGCCGCCTACACCTCCCAATACATCAAGAACCGCGCTTACCGTATCAGCCGTCTGGTCAACAACTACACCGGCATGATGAGCGGCTTCACGGATGTAAAATGGATCCGTGAGCACACTGTGACGAGCCTCGGCTATCTCAACAGCATTGCTTCAGTCAATGGCGGCACCGACCTGACGCTCACGCCCGATGAGCAGTTTCTCTACACACCGATGGGTTCTACCTCGATGATGTCCGAATATTTCTGGAACATCCTCGGCAAGGTACAAGAGGAAGACCACAACCGCCTCATCGCCTCTGTGAACCCCACCTGGGAGATCATCCCCGGACTGACGCTCAGCGGACGTGTCGCTACCGACCTAACCTCTGACAAGATCGAAAACAAGAACAATACGGAGAACGCACACATCTTCTCCACCAACGGACAGTACTCCGACTCCTACGGACTGACCAACAGCCGCTACTCCATCGTTTACGGCGACATCATGTTGATGTTTGACAGAACCTTTGCCAGCAAGCACAACATCACCGCCAACGCAGGCTGGAACGCCCGTCAGGAATCATGGTACGAATCAACCGTCAGCACATCAAACGGCCTTACACAGGAAAACTGGTTCAACCTGGCCGCATCGGTAGGCACGAAGAACGCCTCGATGAACAAGTCTGACCTGCTCCGCACGGGTATGTTCCTCACCGCCAGCTACGGCTATGACAGCTGGGGATATCTCGAAGGCTCTGTCCGTCAAGAAAAAGTCTCCACCCTTCGCAACGGCAACAACGCTTTCTGGTATCCTTCCGTAAGCGCCAGCATCCTCTACACCGAGCTGCTGAAAGACAAGCGCCCGAGCTGGTGGAACTACGGAAAGTTCCGCGTATCATACGGTGTCGTGGGCAACGCGCCTGAAATCTACAAGGCCAACATGGCCTACAAGCAGGAATCGCTCATCCGGGACAACACCTATGTGTACAACTACGTAGAGACCACTCTCGGCAATGACGGCATCAAGCCCGAACGCAAATACGAATATGAAATCGGTATCGAGAACAAGTTCTTCAACAACCGCCTCGGTATGGAGTTCAGCTTCTATTACAACGACATCAAAGACCAGATCCTCAACACCTCCGCAGCTGCCTCCATGGGCGGACAGAAGATGCTGATGAACGTTGGTGAGCTGACCAACAAGGGTATAGAGTTCGCCCTCTACGGCACCCCGTTCCAAAACAAGGACTGGAAGTGGGATCTCCGCTTCAACATCGCATGGAACCGCAATGAGGTAAAGAAACTGGCCGACGGTCTGGATGTCCTCAGCCACGATGGCATGAACTTCGATGGTGGCGCAGCAAACCTCGAGTCTCATGTAGGCGAGGCCATGGGTGACTGGTACACCTACACTTGGAAGACCGATGACAACGGCAACCGCATTGTAGGCGCGAACGGCCTTTACGTAACCGACACCTCCGAACGCCACAAGGTGGGCAACGCCATGCCCAAGTTCACCGGCGGTTTCGGCACGAGCCTCAGCTGGAAGAGCCTGACCCTCGATGTCAGCTTCGACTTCCGCATCGGCGGTTATGTCCTCAACCAGCCCTGGCAGTACATGATGTCAGTCGGAAACATCACCGATGCCATTGGCGTACGTGACGCCTCTACCGGCGGTATCTTCTACTACAGCGAATCCGGTGACATCTCCGACAAGAGCTCCATACACCGCCTCACTGATGCGGAGCTGGCCCAGATCAAGGACAACTACAAGCGCGGCGAGACCATGCTCAACGGCCACTATGTATGGGACAACGGTCTGATCCTCCCCGGCGTGAAGGAAGACGGCACACCCAATGACATCATCGTCACCCAGTTTGAGGCCAACGATGGCATGTATGGCTGGGGCACAGGATCCTCACAAAGCTATCAGGACGCCATCCAGAAGAACAGCTATATCAAGTGCCGCGAGATCAGCCTGTCATACATGCTTCCGACCAGATGGACCAAGAAGTTCGCCTGCGAGAGCCTGACATTATCGGCTTTTGCCCGCAACCCCTTCTACATCTACCGCAGCCTGAAGATGTTCGACTCCGAAACGTCTGACGCAACGAACTGGATGTGGCAGTCTGTCATTGGCGGCTCCACGGCCAGTGCGCGCACATTCGGCTTCTCGCTCCGTCTCAACTTCTAAACATTCACTCTTTTGCAAACACAGACATGAAAAAGATATTTTCAACTCTACTGATAGGATTGTCGCTCTTTTCCATCGCCGGTTGCTCCGACTCGGACTATGCTGACAAGTATACCGACCCGTCCAAGACCACGACCGTCGGCGTCCCCCAAGTCTTCACTGGCGTGATGTTCAAGGCCAACACTTGGATGAATCCTGTCTACTACCGCTACTATACACAATCCAGCACCTCCGGCATTTTCTCAGGGATCATCGGTGACTACAACACCCGCGGCCGCTTCCGCGGCGCCAGTGAGGGCTACTTCAACAACCGCTGGAAGAACTTCTATGACATGGTCACACAGTTCCGTGTGTTGGAAGAGACCTACAACAACCTTTCCGATAAGGAAAAGGATGTCAACACCGTTTTTGTGCATCTGAGCCGCACACTTGTCTACAGCCAGTTGCATGAGATATTGTCACTCTTCGGCGACGCACCCTTCAACGGCGCCGGCACCCTGTGGAAGTCCGACTACTCCACGGCGCAGAGCAAGTGTGTCTACGATGATGATGTGGTGCTCTACAAGCAAATTCTCTCTGACCTGAAGGAGACGGGAGATTTTCTCAGCGGGAGCATCAATTCTACCGGAGTGGCGTCACTCGGACTGCAGGATTATTCGACAGCTGCGGGCAGCACGACCATCTGGCGCAAGTATGTCAATTCCCTCCGCCTGCGCATCGCTCTGCATCTTGCCACCAACGGCGACTGCACCAGCGAGGCACAAGCAGCCATCAAGGAAATTCTGGAGAATCCCACCCAGTATCCGCTCATCGACAGCAATGCTGAAAATATGGGTGTGAAAGGTGACACGCAGACCGACAACTTCAACTTCGGCAAGAGCATGTCGCAAGCATTACGTACCGGCAACTTCGCCGCCGGCTCCAACGCCGTGCTGAAAGCCATGAACGTACCCACAGGCGGCATACCCAACGCTGACACCGACCCGCGCCTGGCCGCCATGTACGACTGCAACCCTGACGGCGAATACATCGCTCCGGACATCAGCATGAGCAACTCCGAAATCACCAATCTCGCCAGCGAGAAAAACCAGGAATATGTCCAGCGCGGCATCACCCAGGCCAACTATTTCTGCGAGGTGGACACACAGGCGGTTGCCGGCTATGCCAGTTATGAGGGAAATGCCAATCTCGACGGCCTGTGGCTCGGCGCCGCAGAGGTCAGCCTGAGCAAGGCCGAAGCCTATCTGATGGGCTACGGTGTGGCAAAGGACGAGGCCAAGGCCAAGGAGTGCTTCATACAAGGTGTCAAGCAGAGCTGCGAATACTATTGGGACATGAAGAAAGGCAGTTCACTCTACAAGAAGGGCAACGACAGCTACAACGGCTTCCGTGCCCTGGTCGAGCCCACAGACGCAGAGATCGACGCCTATGCCGAAAAGATATGGCAACCCACGCAAGAGGCTGTCTGTACCCAGCTCTGGCTCAACTTCGGCTACATGAACGAATTGGAGGCATGGAACGTGGTGCGCCGCACGGGGTTCCCTGTCATCACCTTCGCACGTGACCAGCAGATCTCCAACTATCCCACCCCGCCCAACCGCCTGCCATACCCCAGCGATGAGCTGAGTTTCAACAAGACCAACTGTCAGAACGCCATCCAGCTCAACTACGAGGAAAGCACCGGTTACTACACCAACCTGTTCTGGGCCAAGAAGGACTACTACCAGCTCATCAGCGGAAACTGATAGCTGAGCTTCCCTGACACACCGACAGGCAAGTGTCTAAAATCTCCCCCGCAAGCGGTCATGCGCCACCTGCGGGGGAGATTGATGTATGTATGAAAAAATGCATCCGCTACAATCGGAACACTGCGCATAGGTTGGACGTGTCCACGTGATATACCTGATAAAATGAGAAAAACAATATGATACGGTCAATTCTGACATCCTCTAAAGCATGAACCATCCACCCCGGCATCTTCCCATAGGACGATATACCTACTCCCATCAAAGGATCACCCGACCAGACCCGGTAAAATCCTCGAAGTGAAGAGGCATCCTGTAAACGCATAAGGGGCCGCGCCCACTGAAGATGGCGCGACCCCTTACCTTTTTCCTGTACCTGCTACTCCATCTCGTAGCTCACCGTCCCTCCCTTGACCAGATCATTGTAGTTAAAGAAAGGCTGCTGAAGCGGGCTGCCGTTCAGCGTCACGGTGCGCACAAAACGCTTCACCTCACTGCCGGGAGCGGCGAAGGTGATTCGGTTTCCGTTAGGCAGGCTCACGACAGCCTTCTGCACCAAGGGTGTGCCGATGGCATAGGTCGGCGCACCGGGGCAGACGGGATAGAACCCCAATGCGGAGAAGACATACCAGGCCGAGGTCTGTCCGTTGTCCTCATCGCCGCAATAGCCGTCGGGCGTGGGCTTATAGAGCCGGTCCATCACCTCGCGCAGCCAATATTGCGCCTTGCGGGGCTGTCCGGCATAGTCGTAGAGGTAGATCATGTGCTGGATGGGCTGGTTGCCATGGGCGTAGTTGCCCATGTCCATGATCTGCATCTCACGGATCTCGTGGATCACCTGCCCATAGTAAGAACAGTCGAAATGAGGGGGCTGGGTAAACACGCTGTCGAGCTTGGCCACAAAGCGGTCCGCCCCCCCCATGGCGTTGATCAGCCCCGGCACGTCATGAAAGACGCTCCACGTGTAGTGCCAAGAGTTTCCTTCGGTGAAGTCACCGCCCCATTTGAGCGGATTGAAGGGCGTGGCGAAACTGCCGTCCTGCTTCCGTCCGCGCATGAAGTTGGTAGAGGGGTCGAACACGTTGCGCCAGTTCTCCGAGCGCTTGGTATAGAGCTTCACCTCCTTCTTGGGAGCACCCAGCAACTGACCCACCTGTGCGATACACCAGTCATCATAGGCATACTCCAAGGTACGGGCCACATTTTCGTTGATCTTCACGTCACAGGGTACGTACCCCAACTTGTTGTAGTACTCCACGCCCATACGCCCTGTCGAGCCAACGGTGGGATGGTGCTTGTTCGCCGTGGCGAGCATGGCTTTGTAAAGGGGCTGCCACAGCTCCTTGGGAGTTACCCCTTTGAGTATGGCGTCAGACACGACCGAGGCGGAATTGTTGCCCACCATGCAGTCGCGGTGCCCGGGCGAGGCCCATTCGGGCAGAAAACCGCTCTCATTGTAAGCGTTGAGCAGGCCGGCCTGTATCTCGGCGTTCACATCGGGATAAACCAGGTTGAGCAGGGGGAAGAGACAGCGGAAGGTATCCCAGAATCCAGTGTCCGTATACATCGGGCCGTCATGCACCTGTCCGTCATAGGGGCTGTAATGACGCTGCCGGCCGTCCGCGCCAAACTCGTAAAACTTGCGGGGGAAAAGCGTGGAACGGTACAGGCAGGAGTAGAAGGTGCGCTTCACGTCAAGCGGCGCTTCAATGTCGATGCGGCCAAGCACCTCGTTCCAGCGGGCCTTGCCCTTGTCCTTCAGAGCGTCAAACCCCGCCCCGTCCAGCTCTTTCAGATTGAGCAGAGCCTGTTCGGGACTGATGAACGATGAAGCCACGCGCACCTCGATACGCTCTCCCTTCTTCGTGGAAGCCAAACGCACCAGCGCACCGGCATGGTCGGCCTTCAGCTCCATGCCCGGCACGAACTGCCCGTCGCCCTGCCAGAACGATACCTCCTTCACCACGGACGGGAACTCCACGACAAAGTAGTTCTTGAAATTGTCGGGTACTCCGCCGCTGTTGCGTGTCGTATAACCCATGATCCTGTTTCCGTCCAACTTGACATAAGACCCCTTGTCAAAGGCATCGATCACCACGGCGGACGAGTCGCTTTCCGGATAGGTAAAGCGGAACAGCGCAGCGCGCTCCGTGGGCACCATCTCGGCATAGACATCATGGTCGGCCAGATACACCCCATAATAATAAGGTGTGGCGGTCTCCGCCTTGTGTGAGAACCAGCTCTTGCGCTGTTCCTCATTCACCTTGCCGCCCACAACCGGCATGATGGCGAACTGTCCGTAATCGTTGATCCAGGGAGAGGGCTGATGAGTCTGCTTGAAGCCGCGTATCTGCCGTGCGTCATAACTGTAGGTCCACCCGTCCCCCATCTTGCCGGTCTGCGGTGTCCAGAAATTCATGCCCCAAGGCACGGCTATGGCCGGATAGGTGTTGCCCGTAGACAGGGCGTAGTCACTTTCCGACCCCATCAGCGGGTTGACATACGAAGCCCAGTCTCTTCCTTTGTCAACCGGCGAGGCCGCAATTGCCGTCGCCGTCATGGCGCAGGCTGCGGCCAGCAGGATTTTTGTTCTCGTCATAAAAGTTAGTCCCGTTGAATATGTGAATTGATAGAATATGCCATATGACCCGCACACCGGACAAGCAGATTGCCGGGGCAGTACATCATTTACGAAAAAGGCAGCACGATTGGAACACATCGAAGTCCGCCCCGATGGCTGAGGCGCAGCCTGACTTATACAAAGGCTGTGCAAGCCGAACGCCGTCAA